>Ga0268243_1000048_pt1 | contig 51318 bp, 43 predicted proteins | sample BulsoiMagMametaG_FD_200254 | JGI IMG/M metagenome (GOLD analysis project Ga0268243, IMG submission 200254) | Bulk soil microbial communities from Mexico - Magueyal (Ma) metaG (v2) (version 2) | ecosystem: Environmental > Terrestrial > Soil > Agricultural land | place: Mexico: Magueyal...
TCTTAGGAAAAACGGATCGAACAAATTCAGGTCTGATCTTTGCTGCGCTCTGGTCACTTTCCCAAGTAGTCAGAAATCCTAAGAAAAATGGAGGTTTCTGACTTGTGTAGATACTAATGGCTGACGCTCTGGGCTTTATTCTGCCGCCGCTGCCGGGGCTCGAATATTTTGTTTGCGTCTAAAGCCCAGGGCTGACGCCCTTATCATTACCCACATTTTTCATTTATGGGGCTGTGGGTTGGTTTTGCTGAGCATAAGTCCTTTGTTTGTAACAAAGCATGAGAGACTGCCTCTAAAGATCATGAGCCCCTATGCTCCTTTTAACTCCCACACTTGTTAAGTTTACAGAGATGTGGGTAATGATAAGGGCTGACGCCCTGGGCTTTAGACGGTCGCCCCTAACGGGGCTGACTGCCCACTGCCCACTGCTCACTGCTTATTGCTCACTGCCTTAATCAAAGGGATTGTAGGAGTGCTGCGCGCATGGCTTCCGCGGAGTGCCAGCGCTGCATCGGGTCTTTGGCGATGGCGCGCTCGATGACGGAGGCGACGCGGTCTGGAATCTCGGGCACGCGATGGCGTACAGGGATGACTGGCTTCTCGAAGATCGCCTTGACGGTCTCGGCCACATTGGCGCGCGGCGAGATGTCCAGGGCGATTGCACCCGTCAGGAGACTGTAAGCGGTCATGCCCATCGCGTAGATGTCTGAAGACGGGCGCACGTTGCGAAAGTCCCTGATCTGTTCGGGCGGCATGTAGGCGAACGTGCCCGCCACGTCCCCGGCCATCGTCACGCCGCTCATGCCCGTCTGCGTGAAACTCTTGGCGAGACCGAAGTCCGTCAGCTTGCTGTTGTAGTCGGGCCAGGTGCCGCTGACGAGTATGTTCTGGTCCTTGATGTCGCGGTGGATGTAGCCGCGCTGGTGCGCGTAATCCAGGGCTGCCAGGGACTGCGAGATGATCGTCAAGGCCTCCGGGTAAGGGAGCCTTCCCCCGCGCGCGTCCGCCAGCTTGGCCGCGTCCGCGCCTTCGACGAACTCCGTGATGAGATAGACCACGCCCTTGTTCGTGCCGCGATCAATGAAGCGGACGATGTGCGGGTGTTGCAGCGAGGCCGCGACGTCTATCTCGCGCATGAAGCGGCGCAGCGCCTGGTCCGAAACGGCGACTTCCGGCAACAGGGTCTTGATGGCAACCGTCTCGCCCGTCTGCTGGTTGCGCGCGAGCATGACGCAGCCCATCCCGCCACGCCCCAGGAGCTTCACCATGTCGTAGCCTGGGATGGGCTGCGGGCGCTTACGCAATTCAGCGCGGCAGTCTTCGCAAAGGAAGGTCAGGTGCTCGTCGGGCGAAGCGGCTTCGGCCTGGTCGCGCGCCCCGCAGTTGAGGCATTCGACCATGACGATTGCAGGCTGGGTCGGATGCATGTTGACGGCTGCGGCGGGCCCTGGGTACTGCGCGGGCTGCTGGTCCGCGGAGACTTCCACGGCCAGCACGGTCTGCCCGCCCTGAATCCGGTCCCCGTTGCTCAAGAACGCCTCCATCACCTTTTGCCCGTTGACGTAAGTTCCGTTGGTCGAGCCGAGGTCGCGCAGGTAACAGCGCGGCGGGGCGATCTCCAGAAGGCAGTGGTTGCGCGAGAAGAACCTGTCCTCTGGCAGGCAGAGGTGCGCCGTGTCGCTGCGGCCGATGAGAAACGTGTCGTGCTGGTCGAAGACGAAGCTGCGCCCGGCATGCGGTCCCGACAACACTCTCAAGGTGACTTGCATCGCTCTCTCGAATTCGAATTATGAATTTTGAGTTTTGAATTTTGAATTGAAAGCTTTTGTCCTTAATTCATAATTCAACATTCAAAATTCATAATTACTTACTGCTCTTGATTTCCAGATCGTCAAAGGCGACTTCGTTCGCCTCCGTGCTGTAAAGTCCGACAAAGCCTTCCGTATAACCCGCCGTGTCCGTAATGCTCTTGACGAACTGCCCGTTGATGTAGAAGGAGAGCTGCGGGCCCAGTGTAAGAACCTGAATCTGGTTGGGGTTCGTGCCGCCGCGAATGACGCTCGACTGTGTCCATTCTACCTCATCCCTCGGCATGCCCTCAACGAAGCGCACGATTCCGAACTTGGAAGGCGTGCCAGTGTAAATCAGGAAGCCGTAACCTTCCAGATTATTCTGCCCTGTGACCTTCCCGTGAATGACCAGGCCGTAGCCGTGAGCGGACGCCTTGCCGTCCACGCTGCGCGCCGTCACTTTCACGTCCGCGTCCTTAGAGGAATAGCTGGCGCGGTTGCGCGCGAACATATAGACGTAGAGGTTGGGCTGGCCCTTCATGTGATACTCGCCGTCCTGATAAAAGCTGCCGTAAGCGCCGGCGCCAGTCGGCCAGTTCTCCCTGGAGAAGTCGTCCCTGAGCGAGCTTGTCACGGGCGGGAGGACGGTCCGGCTCCCGTTACTCGTGGTCGGAGGCGTCTGGCCGCTGGCCTGAGGCGTAGTGTTTGAGTTTGCGCTGCTGGAGTTGTCTCTCCCGATGACGGCCAGAAGGACCACGATTCCGGCGCCGAGCGCCAGGACCGCAACGATCCCGCCGATGATCCACCCGCGGCCCCCGTTGGACCTGTGCGCAGGCTGAATTGAGGGCGTCGGCACGTGCTGTGGCGGCGGCGCAGTCTGCCTCCACGAAGGCGCAGGAGGAGGAGGAGTCTGGCTCAAGGGGATAACAGCCGGGGGCGCCGGCTCGTAAACGTTTGTCGGCGGCGGGTTGGTATCGCGGGCTGTGGTGAAGGCGATGGTCCTGTTCGGGTCGGAACCCTCGTCGGAGGTGATTAAGGTCTCCGCGGTCGCGGCCGTACCCTGAAGCTGCGTGCCGTCTTCGAGACAAAAGAGCAGTTCATCGTCCGTGTAAGTGCGATTGCAAGCAGGGCATTGTTTCATCTGTTTCGTAAGGAACGACAGGCAGTCATGGCCGGCCCATCAAGCCCAAGTCTCCGGTCCCAATAGCTCTGACCGAAAAAGTTCATTATACGAGAAGCCATGCGGCGCTCAAGAGCGGATCACGTGCCCGCAGCGCCCGCAGAACTTTGTGCCCGGCGGATAAGGCGTGTGGCAGGTTTGACAGACCACCTGGCCCGGTCTGTTGAAGACGTTGGGGGGCGGCGCGCTCCCCTGCGTGGGTATTCCGCAGCGCCCGCAGAACTTCGTGCCCGGCGCGTAAACTGTCCCGCAGCGCGCGCACCTGACGCCGGTCGTTCCGCCCCCTGAGATTGGAGGGCGTTGGCCCGCGACGCCGCCGGCAGGCGGTCCGACAAACTGCTGGCCGCTCGGACCTCTCTGCGGCTCGTTGACCGGAAGAAAGATTTTGCCGCCGCAGCGCCCGCAGAACTTGACGCCCGCGGCGAAGCGCGAGCCGCACTGCGCGCACATCACGACGCCCGGAAGGCTCCCGCTCGGGCGGCTTCCCCCGGCGCTGCCGCCGATGCTGCCGCCGCGCGAAGGCGTCGCCTGCCCGCTCTGCCCGCCGGACATGTGCGGGCGCAGCACTGCCTGAATTATCTGCTCGCTCGAATCCGGGCGGATCTCTATCACACGCTCGTCGTCCGTGTCGCCCTGGCGGGAGACTCTGAGCACGTGGCGGCCCGGCGCGATGGATTTCAGAATGACGCGCCCAGAGCGGCCGACGCTCCCGTGCCTTTCGTCGTCAACATAAACTTCCGCGCCCACAGGGGCCATGACGACCACCCGCGAGTCGCCACCCCTTTCGTCGTCCTCATCGTCGCCCGCGGCCCTTTCAAACTCTTCGAGCCATTCAGCCACCGTGGCCGGGCGCTTCTCCGCGTCCTTGTCGAGCGCGTGCATCACAGCGCTCTCGACCTCTTTGGGGATGTCCGAGCGTAAGCCCGAGAGCGGCGGCGGCTGGTTCATGATCTTCTGCATGACGAGCTGCGTCAGGTCGCCGGAGAAGGGAGGGCGGCCTCCGAGCATGTGATAGGCGATGACGCCGAGCGCGTAAACGTCTGCGCGCGCGTCCAAGCTCGACTCCATCTGCATCTGTTCGGGGGCCATGTATTCAGGCGTCCCTATGATCCCGCGCGAGGCGGGCCCGCTGCCGCTCTCCCCGCTCGTGTCCGCGATGGCCTGGTTGACTATCTTCGCCAGGCCGAAGTCTCCGACCTTGACGATCCCGTCGCCCGTGATGCTCCCGCTCTTCTTGCGCTGCTGCATGATGAAGATGTTGGCGGGCTTCAAATCTCTGTGCAGGATGCCTTCGTCGTGCGCCGCCTCGACGCCTGCGGCGACCTGGCGCAGGAGCGAGAGCGTCCGGTGCACGCTCAGCGTCCCTTCGCGCCGCAAGAGGTGGTGAAGAGTCTCGCCCTGCACGTACTCCATAACAAGGTAGAAGACGCCTTCGGGACTCTTACCGAAGTCGGTCACGTCCACGACGTTCGGGTGGCGGATTGAAGCGGCCGTGCGCGCCTCGCGCTCGAAGCGAGCGATGGCCTCGCCCTCCTGCATGTCTTCATCGGTGAGAATATCCGGGCGAACGGTTTTGACGGCGACGCGCCTGGTGATGAGGTTCTGGTCGCGCGCCAGGTAGACCTGGCCCATGGCGCCGCGGCCCAGACGCTTCTCCAGCAGGTAACGCCCGGCCATCAGGGGCGGGCCCGGCAGCGTCAGCTTGGTATTCGAGCCTTCCTCCGGGCAGACGAGCACCTCGTCTTCATAGCAGCGTTCACAACGAGGGCATTCGCGCATGGGCTTGGGGGGTCGTTTCCTCTTCCGCTCTTAAAAATTTTAGACCAATCGCAATCATTCGCCCGTAAGGGGCCGCGGGAGTCGCCGGACACCTGAGAAGCGATCGCTGGGCCGAGCGCTTCCGAGCGCAGGACTAGAACGCCACGCTCTGACCGTATTTGCGCAAAAAAGTCGCAATACTGTGCCTTCAAACACGGCGCCGCAACCCGTCCGGCTTCGGCGCGAAGATCGGAGTCAGGGCTGGTCCGCACCCCTCTTCAAAACGCGCGCGACTCCTTTTCTTTCCCGAAAAGAATAAGGCGTCGCAGGAGTCTGCGTCAATCGAATCGAGACTCCTGCGAACGCCTTGCCGTTGAGTTACAAGATAGCGAGCGGAGTCGGAAAAACCCCCACTCTACTGGGCCGCGTTAGCGGCCCTGTGAATTTAGCACGGCCTTTCAAGGCCGTGTGAGTATGAACGGTTGGAATAATGGCGTCGCGTCAGCGACGATTGAATTCTTCATGCAGCTTCAATCGTCGCTGACGCGACGCGGTGAATGGAAATTCTTTCGCGAGTTCCTGGCCTTAAAAGGCCAGGCTAAATTCAATCTGGCCGCTAACGCGGCCCGCGTGTCCGGTCTCCAGCTCAAGCGCGGACTAACTGGCTGCCAAAGCTTTCTTCTCCTCCCGCTTGGCGGCTTCCATCTGAGCGCCCAGTTCTTCGATCTGCTCGCTACTTAAAACCTCACGCGCTCCTGTGAACATCTCGCCCTCTTCCTCTTCGACGTGATGCTCTACGTTCTCCTTGAGCACTTTGAGCTTCGCCCCCCAGGTCTCGTCAGTCGTCGGCAGCTCTTCCAGCTCGGCCAGCAGCGTCTTGATGACGTGATGCTCCTCGTAACCCTCCAGTGTGATCTCATGCGTCTTGCGCGCTTCTCTGATCGCCGGATAGAAGATCTCCTCTTCGATCTTCGCGTGCAGGTCCAGCTCCTTCTTGAGCTCAGTGAACAGCTCCTCGCGCGTCTTTTCGGCGCGCTCCGTGGTCGGCTCTAATTTCTCGAAGATGCCCGAGACCTTTTCGTGATCCTTTTTCAGCAGTTCAAAAGCGTCCATGTGTGGTTCTTCCTCCCCCTCGTTTTAATGGCATGAAGTACGGGCGATGCACGCAATCGGTACGCGCACCTGGCTTTCAAAGGTGATCGGGCAACTTTTATGCCGCCTCTAATTCCACGCAGCACTCGGCACAGCGCGTCGCCTTCAATGGAATCTTCGAGAGGCAGCGCGGGCAATCCTTGGTCGGCGAGGCTTTCTCTTCTTTAGCCTTCATCCGGTTGACCGACCTGACTATCAGGAAGACGACGAAGGCGATGATCAGGAAGTTAATGATGTCGTTGATGAACTGGCCGTAGGCGATGACGGGGACGCCCAGCGCCTTGGCCTCCGCCAGCGTCCTGGCGCTCGTCTCCTGCAGCGGGTAGAAGAGGCTGGCGAAATCGGCTTTCCCGAGCAGCAGCCCTATGGGCGGCATGATCACCCCGTCAACGAGCGTGGTGATGATCTTGCCGAATGCGGCCGCCAGAATGACGGCGACCGCCAGGTCCATGACATTCCCGCGCTTGATAAACTCTCTGAACTCTTTGAACATTTCGCATCTCTCCTTAGGCGGGCCAGATTTGTTACAGAATCTGACGCACAATAAGAGCCTTGCCTGAAAAGGTCAAGAGGGTGTTTTTCTGGTGGGTTCCCGTGGAGGTGTCTGTTCTATTTCGAGGCCGCGAGTATCACCTCGCGCTTCTTCCGCGCAAAATCGAAGAGCGATGGCTGTTGAGTCGCGGCAGACCTGTTCAAAACCTCTTCCAGATCTTTACTGCCGCTGGTGCTCTGACCGTTACCGATCGCCATCTAAGGTCGCTCTGCGAGAACCCTAATTAGCGGCCTTGAAGCGCAACGGCACCGTCACAAGCAGAGGATTGCCCGCCTTGATGGCGGCGCGGAAGATGGTCTGCGGCAGGGGGTCGTCGTCGGTCAGCGGGTCTTCGGTGCCTACCTGTTCGAAACCCTTCGTGCCGTCGGTCTGGGAGATGGCCGGGGTGGTCTGGCCCGCGCCGCCCTCCATCTCCAGGCGGTTGGCCTGCGTCCCCCAGAGTTTCTCCCATTGCGCGACCTGCGAGGGGTCGAGCGTGAGAGGTCTTTCGCTAATGGGTACTGGCAATTGAAGCGGCGTCGGCGATAAGAGAATGGTGAGCACTTCGGCGACCTGTGTCTTGCCCATGCGGCTCGGAGTGATGCGGAAATAACTCGGCGGCATAGGAATGTAGATGAGCTGGTTGACTCTGACGCGGTTGTTGCCTTTGCGCGTGCGCAAAGTTGGGAAGATCAAAACGGGTTTGCCGTATGTGCCGTCCGCGAACTGCTCGCGGTCAATGACGTAGAGATAGCCGTCGCGCGAGAGCGGCTCGATTCCGATCCTGACGCTCTGGCCGATTGAGAGCGAGGTGGTCGCTTCGACCTGTTCGAGCGTCTGCGATTCGATGCCTTCCTGCGTCAGCTCTTTGGAATTGCCCTGCAAGCGCCAGATGGTGACGCCCAGTTGAGCGTATTCCATATCCAGCTGGTTTCGCACGTTGGTGAAAGGTTTATCCGAGCTATAGGTGACGGGACGCTTTGGTCTGGTGTTGCCGCGCCGCGGAGGTCTCTTGCCACCGATCGGGGATTTAATGCGAATGACCACCTCTTCCGACCTGATCCCGCGTGAGCCTTGCGCCTGCGCTGCGCTCGCGCTTCCGAACGAGAGCGCGAGCGCGCAGACAATGATCAAGAGAAGCCGTCGCCACTCATTCTTACTCTTCAACATTGACATCCTCCTACGCGATTTCCGGTTTTACCGCTCTCTTTCGGCGCTGATACTTCTAGTGCTTCAATTCAAGAAGACTGATTAAAAGGTCGCCTTTGCCTTTCAAGGTCACCTGTTTGTTCGTCTTGTCAACTTCAACCACCGGCTTGGATGCTTCATACCGCACAAGTAGTTCCCGCACGATGCCTGTCTGTGCCGGATCGCTGATGATCAGGTCGTGGCTGGCCGCCTCTTTGAAGATGGTCTCCAGCTCCGCTATCGGCTGCGCCGACCAGATGATCCAGAACTTTTCCGTATCCTGCGTTTTGTCGAAGAAATAGCGTCCGGTCTGGACCTTCTGACTGGCCGCAAGCTTGGATAAGCCATCGTTGTTTTGCGGCGTGGGAAAGAGCGCATTGTATTCGAGAGGAGTGCCGGGCGAGTTGACCTCGCTAAGCATGTAAAGGGAGCCTGACTGCGCCGGCGTGATGTTCATGCGAAACTTCCAGTCGCGGCCGAAAATTTCCTGGCCGGTTGACGGATACTCGTCTCCGACAGCCTTTTTGCCCTCCATCTTTTGCACCGTCAGCGAATACGTGAGCTTTCGCTCTGATTCTACCGGCGGAGTTACGCTTGCGCTCTTCGCATCGGATTGCTGTTTGCTCTCCGACCCGGACCTCAGCCACACGATGGCGACGACGATTCCCGCGGCCAGCAGAACCAACGCGGCGATCATCCAGAGCGGGACAGATAACTTTTTATCTACCGGCTTGACTTGTTTCTTGATCGTGCTCTCTTCGCCTTCGGTGAGCGCGCGCGCCAACTCATCGCCGAAGTCCCTGGCCCGCTGCGGGCGTGCGGCCGGGCTATAGGAGAGCGCCTTGAGGATCAGCTCGTCCGCTTTCGCGGGGATGGCGGGTCGCAAGGCTTTGGGCGAAACCTTGACGCCCTCTCTCTGCATCTCTGCGAGCTGATACGGAGTTTCCGGATTGAAGGGCCTGCGCCCCGCCAGCATCTCATACGCGATGGCCCCGAGCGCGTAGATGTCGCTCGCAGCCGCGATTGATCTGGCCTCCAGCTGCTCTGGCGACATGTAGGCGACCGTGCCGGCGACGTTCGCGCCGGTCAAAGTCGTCGGGGCGATTGCGGAGTTCTTGATCTTGGCGATGCCGAAATCAATGACCTTGACCTGCTCCTCGTCGCCCGGCACGCTGCGGAGCATGATGTTCTCAGGCTTAAGATCGCGGTGAACGATCTCCTGATTGTGCGCTGTCGTCAGTGCGCGCCCGACCTGTTTGATGATATTGGCGGCGCGCTCGAAGGCTATGCCCTCGGGCTTGAGCACCGAGCGCAGGTTGACGCCGTCCACGTACTGCATCACAAGGTAGGGCGAGCCGTCGTCGAGCGTGCCCGCGTCGAAGATTCCGACGACACAGGGGTCGTCCAGCCTGGTCAAGGATTCGATCTCCTGGCGAAACTTCTTGACGACCCACTCGTCTTTCAGGGAGTCTTCGAGCAGCACCTTGACGACGACGCGGCGCGAGAGGAGTTCGGGCTTATCGCGTGCCAGATAGACGGCGCCCATCCCGCCTTGAGCCAGCACCTTCTCGATCAGATAACGCCCGCCGAGCGTCACTCCGATCAGGTTCTCTTTGGCGCGTACTGTTTGCTGGCTGTCGGCGTCCGTGTGTGGATTGCCTGTTACGGTCGCCTCGTTCGGATCGCTGTGTGGGGGCATCGGATCACCTTCGTTCAAGCTTCGGGTCCTGCGCTTCGGGAGGGAATATTATTTCATCGCAGGAGTTTTTGCCACAACGAAGGGCTGAATATTAGGCTCTCTGCGGTAGAAGACACGTGGCGTCTGAGTTGCTAATGGATTAGCGGATCGTAGCCGGACCGGCGAACAATTCCAATGATGGGAAAGTATGGCAGGAGGGAGAGGTTGTCAAGGATTTTGCCGGGATTGCAATGAACCTCTTGCAGAGGTGATTAAGTTGCGGAAGATTAAGGCTGCGTCTCCTCTTTCGCGGCCTTGCGCTTTTCCAATAACTCTCGCGCCGCTTCATCAATGATCTTAAGGCTCGGGCTTTCGCCGACGGGGATGACGGCGACGGAGAAGTCCGCACAATCGAGGAGTCGGGTCCGTAACTTAGTGCGCCAGGAGTCCGGAAGCTTGAGCGCAGATGCCATCCCTTTGGTGAACTCGTCAATCGTCTGCCACTTGAAGGTCTTGTCGTAGCCGATCCAGAGCGAGGAGACGCGTCCGTCCAGAAACTCAAGCGAGATGGTCCGAATGTTTGCGAACGTCGTCTTATCAACTCCCGTCTCGTAATCCGGAAAGATGTTGAGAGACGTCGTGCCGAACTCGTCCGCCGGCCTGACCTGAGCTTTCGGCAGACGCGCCCTGACCTGCTCGATGGTCATGCCGGGCCGAAAGCCGTGCAGCTCGGGAATCGCCGGCAGGTCCGCAAGTTTTACAGCGCATTTCGATTCCTGCGCGGAAGCGGCGCACGCGCAGATGAGTGCCAGGGCGAGAGTGTTTGCGAAGTTTTTGAGATTCATAATCTTAATTTGAGGCTGGCCGGGACCGTTTTATCTCCGCTTCCGCCGCGATGAAACCGAAGCTGGAGCACTGTGGGCCTTCCAGGATTTTACGAAAGAGTTGGAGCGCTTCCGCGCGCCGACCGTTGTAAAGATACCAGTTGCCGACTCCATAGCCAACGGAGGGGAAGCTCAGAGCGCTTCCACCCTTTGCAGCCTCTTCCAGCAAAGCCTCCGGCGAAATCTTGCCCTGATACATCAGGAGCAGCCGGTGGTAATCGCGGTTCTCTATGATGTCCATCTCATCCGTGATGGGCGCTAGAGTTTTCCTCGCTTCCGCCTCGCGGTTCAGACGGCGCAGGGTCATGTAGAGCCAGTGCGTGGTGGCCGCAAGCATGTCCGGGTTCTTTGAAACCTTGAGACATTCGCGGTAGGCCTTGAGCGCGTTCTTGAAATCTCCCACTAGATAATGGGCCAGGCCCAGGTGATACCAGATGTTTGACTGCAAAGTGCTGGTCGGGATGCCTCGCGCGTTGGGCAATCCGTCCGGCTCAATCTCATCCGGTTTGCCCTGGACGAGTTTCGCGGCCCGCTTCAAATCTTTGATCGCCAGATCAAAGCGTCGCACAGTGAGATAACGATGGCCGCGATGGCGATAGAGTCGCGCGGCGGCCGGAAATTTTGCTATGCCTTTTGTGTAAACGGCGATGGCTTCATCGAAGCGACCCAGGTACGCTGTGCGACGACCGAGCCAGATGATCGCTTCCACGTCGTTCGGGCTGCTCTCGAAACGCGCTCTCGCTTCCAGAAGACGCGCCTCCAGCTCGCGCCTCGTTTCAGGCGTCAGGGGCGGGGAACACTGTGCGCCTTCGCGCGGCTCTGTCGTTCCCGCTCTCTGACACAAGGCGGGTGCATGTAGCGCCAGGAAGAGCGCGGCGGCGATAAAGAGGTGCTGGTGCATCAAAGTCTCTGATTTTTGCACGCCAGCTACGGCTTATGTAATAATCGAGGCATGCGCCTGTAGCTCAGTGGATAGAGCGCCTGTCTCCGGAACAGGAGGTCGCAAGTTCGATTCTTGCCAGGCGTACTTATCTTCTTATCTCTTCAAGAGAACGCTTCCAAGTATAGCCTGCTGCTTCTCAAATGATAATCGTCAATCGCCGACACGCCGCCGTTATCAACACCCCGCATCATTCAGAGATTCGCCCGCTGATTGATCGCACGACGTCCAATATCGAGCGGTGCAGCCTCGCGGAAGAGGTCCTGCCCGTGGGCGCGAAGGTCGGGCGACATTACCACGTCGAGACAGAGGAGATTTACTACATTCTGGAGGGAACGGGGCGGATGACGGTCGGAGAGGAATCCCGCGAGGTCGCCCCGGGCGACGCCGTCTTCATCCCGCGCGGCTCCGCGCACACGCTTGAGAACAGCGGCCAGGTGCCGATGAAAATCCTGCTTGTCTGCGGCCCGGCCTACAGCTATGCGGACCACTACGTCGTAAATCGTGAATCGTGAATCGTGAATAGAAAGAACCAGGGGGCTCGTCTATTCACGATTCACGATTTACGATTCACGGCTCTTAATTGATGTACGGCGTGTCTGAGATTGCGCTGAGGAGGGGGAGGTCCGCGACGGCGCGCCCGATCAGCCTTTCTAGAATCAGTTCCCTGGCCGTCTCTGCCGGGACCGGCTTGGAGAAGAGATAGCCCTGGCCGTATTCGCAGTTGAGCGCCCGCAGCTGCGCCAGCTGCTCTTCGGTCTCCACCCCTTCGGCGACCACTTCCATGCCCAGATTGCTCGCCAGCGTCATGATCGTGCTGACGATTTCAGCATTCTCGTCGCCCTCGCCCATCCTGCCGATGAACGAACGATCAATCTTCAGCGTCGTCACGGGGAAGCGGTGCAGGTAGCTCAATGACGAGTAGCCAGTGCCGAAATCGTCAATGCTCAGGTGGACGCCCAGGTCGCGCAATTGCAGCAGCATCGAGGCCGCCGCTTCGGCGTTCTCCATCACGACGCTCTCCGTAATCTCAAGGCGCAGCCAGCGCGGGTCGAAATCCGTTTCGCGCAGAATGCTCTCGATCTGCTGGATCAGATTGTGCTGGATAAACTGCTTGCCGGACAGGTTGACGCTCAGCATCAGCGGGCGTTGGAGTGACGTCTGCCACTGATGCACCTGACGGCAAGCCTCGTAGAGCACCCAGTGTCCGATCTCCATAATCAGCCCCGTCTCCTCCGCGAGCGGAATGAACTCGGCCGGGGGGACGAGCCCGCGCTCCGGGTGCTCCCAGCGCACGAGCGCCTCGAAGCCGGCGACCTGGTCCGTCTGGAGAGAGACGATTGGCTGGTAGAAGACGCGAAACTCCTGACGCTCGATGGCCCGCCTCAAATCGTTCTCAAGTTTCAGGAGCGCAACCGCCCGCGTGTGCATGACCGTGTCGAACATCTCGTAGCGCGCTTTCCCGTTATCTTTGGCGCGATACATCGCTATGTCTGCGTCGCGCAGGATATTTTCGGGGTGCTCGTATCCGGTCGTGCTCAGCGCGATGCCGATGCTCGCCGTCGTGTAGACCTCGTGCCCCTTCAGGTTGAAAGGCTGCATCAGGGCGTCCTGCACGCGGTCGGCGACTTGAATCGCCTGGTTGAAATCTTCCAGGCCATCGAGCAGGATGGCGAACTCGTCGCCCCCGAGGCGGGCCACGGTGTCCATCGGGCGGAGGCAGCCCTCGACGCGGCGCGCGATGGCGATGAGCAGTTGATCGCCGATAGTGTGCCCCAGGCTATCGTTGATGTTTTTGAAGCGGTCCAGATCTAGGAAGAGGACCGCGAAGAGATGATCCTCTCGCCGCTTCGCCCGCTCGATGGCGAGCCTCAGGTGGTCTGTCAACAGGGCGCGGTTTGGCAGCCCGGTCAGGGCGTCGTGAAAGGCCGCGTGGCGGAAATGCTCTTTGCTCTCCTGCAGCGCGCGGCTGATGCGCTCCTGCTCGGCGATGTGCCTGGACAACTCTTCGATGTGGCGTTCGGCCTGCTCGGCGCGCTCGCGCTCGGCCTGCTCCGCCAGGGCGGCGGTCCGTTTGATGTCTTCGAGAAATTTGTGGTAGGTGAAATAGATGATCGAAATAATCGGCAGCGTGATCATCAGCGCGTAGAAGCCGATGGTGTTGACTGAGAGGACGGTCGCCCCGGCTGCGGCCGCGCCGACGATGTAAGTAATAGAAGTCCAGAGGTAATGCTTGTGCCAGGTAGTCCAGGCGGACTGCCTGATCTTAATGGCCAGACCGACGGCGACCAGGCCCGTGTTGACGACGTATTGAACCAGCGCCATCACGGCGAGCGTCATCAGCAGCTGCGAAGAGTTGTGGCGGTAAAAATCCTCGCTCGGCCCGAAGGCGAGTCGCGTGACCCAGACGGTGATGAAAGTCGAGAGGGCCATCACCCCCCCGCTGAAGAGGATCGTCACGGGCTTCCTGCTCTTGCTGATGCGCACGCCTGAACAGAGGCCCTCGGTCGCGGCCAAAAGAATGCCCGCCTCGCCCCCGTAGAGCAGAATCGCCAGGAAGATGAATGTGTCGGAAACGGTGATGTTGGTGTCGAAGCGCGGAATCTTGATGGAGATGCGCGAGCTGACGATGACCGTCATCAAAGTCAGCAGAAGAAAGCGCAGGTCAATTCGCTCAAAGGGCAGGCGGAGCGCCGAGAAGAGGCAGACGGGCGCACCCATGGCTGCGATGATCCATCTATATGGTTCGTATCTCAGTTTGCCCATAGCCGCACCTTATGTGGTTGCCCGGCGACACTTGATCTAGAAAATTTTCCGTGGGAGATAGATCGTGTCGTAGTAACCCTGGAGCGTGTAGCCTACCTTTTGGTAGAGATTGAGCGCCGCCTGGTTCTGCTCGTTGACGAGCAGGCAGATGGAGTCAGCGCCTTCGAGCAGGATGTGGCACAACTCGGAGAAACAGCGAAACCCGTAACCTTTGCCGCGCTCCGACGGGTCCACGTACACACCTTCCAGATAGATAACTTCGGGTGTTACGGAGATGAGGTCGGTTTTGTAGATCAAGCGCTCTTTCTCAATCCACACCCAGACGCGCCCGAGCCCGATGCGGCGGGCGGTCCGTTGCCGAAACCCTGCCAGATCGGTCTGGAACGGGTTGACGCCGCATTCGTCGTAAATCAGCGCGGCGTTGACCTCCAGCACCGTTTCAAGGTCGTCGAGCGTGGCCTGGCGTAGATTGCTCACAAAAGGTTCAGTTAAAAAGGACTGTCGCTGCTCAAGCAGGAGTTCGCTGCAGACCTGACGCGGCGCGTTCCCTCCTGGCATGTAGTGGCCCCGAAAATGTTCGATTATTTCCCGTTCGCCCCTGATGAGGTGGGCGCGCGGATTGTCTTGGGCAAGATGGGCGAAAGCTTCGATGGCGGCATCCGTTTGCGCCTCGAAGAGTGTGGCGTGACCGATGAGGGCGATGCCTTCCATCCGGCCCGCCGCGTCACGACAGGCGTAGAAGTCACCGCGGTTCAGGGAACTGACCAGACCGTTATCCAGAATCAGCCCTGACAGGCAGACGGTGTGCAGGGGGCGCCCTGCGAGGAAGGCGAGCGCCTCTGCCTCGTTCCCGTCGGTTAACAGGTGGATTGACAGCGGGAGAGAGTCCAGGCGCGGACCGAGGGTGGGGACGATTGGTTTTCCGCCTTCCGCGAGTTCTATGGACATGACGCCGCTCCTGATTACCTCTTTGAGACCAGTCGTTAATTGCGAATGACGCCCGCAAAAGCGGCATCGCCGAGGACGACTCCGTCGCCCAGAACCACGCCGTCGCCTGTCATGAGGTTGTCGCCGAGGACGACGCCGTCGCTCAGGACCACACTGCGGCCATGAACGCTCCGATACTTGGTGACGAGATTAACGCCCGTCGCGTAGCACTGATTCAGCATAATGTCCTGCGGTCGAGTGAATGTTTAAGCGGCCACTGTCGTCTGCGGAGTCCGGGCCGCCGTCAAGGGATTAAGTTACAGGTCGTTTCAAAAGCCTCGCAGGGCCGAAGCCTTTTGCGAGTCACACGCATTCAGCAACGCCCGTACCGCGCGCCTCTGGGGCTAGAAATCGCGTTTTTATTGAGGTTTATTCTTTTCCGGTCGGGCCTGAGGGGACGATGTGACGAGGATTCGGTCAGGATGAGTGACAGCCATCAGTCATTTTGCTCCCATGCCTGATGAAGGGCTCGGGGCTGAATGACGGGCTGGAAGGCCGGATTCGGAATCCGAATCAAGGCTTTTCAGCGCGCCGTGAGATGGTAGATCAGCTCGATGATGAAATAAGAGATGGCGGCGATGGTGGCGGCGATGGGAATCGTCAGTACCCAGGCCCAGACGATGCGCCCCGCCACGCCCCACTTGACGGCGGAGAGTCTGCGTGTGGACCCGACGCCGACGATAGCGCCGGTGATCGTGTGCGTCGTGGAAACAGGAATACCTGTGAGCGTCGCGCCGAAGAGGGTCGCGGCCCCGGCCGTCTCGGCGCAGAACCCCCCGACAGGCTTCAGCTTCGTAATCTTCGAGCCCATCGTGTGCACGATTCGCCAGCCGCCGGAGAGTGTGCCGAGGCCTATGGCGGCGTGAGCGACCAGCACGACCCACAGAGGTATTTCGGGAAGCTTGCCGCCCGCCCCCGCTTCCAGGTAATTACCCGCGACGAGCGCCAGGGTGATGATGCCCATGGTTTTTTGCGCGTCGTTTCCACCGTGGCCGAGCGAGAAAGCGGCAGCCGAGAAGAGCTGCCCGCGCCTGAAGGTCTTATCAACATTTCTCGGCGACGAGCGCCTGAAAATCCAGAACACCGCCACCATAAAGAGATAGCCGAGCAGCAGGCCGATCAGCGGGGAAGCGACGATAAAAATAATCGTTTTAGTCCAGCCCGACGCGATCAGAAGACCGCCGCCGACGCCCTTGTGCGCGGCGATGGCCGCCCCCGCGTAGCCGCCGACGAGCGCGTGTGAACTTGAAGTCGGCAAACCCAGCCACCAGGTGATGATGTTCCAGATGATGGCTCCCAGGAGCCCCGCCAGCAGAACATAAAGAGGCATGTTGGGCATGGTGGGGGAGTTTAATAACTGGATGTTGACCAGGTCGCCGCCGATGGTCTTGGCGACGCGCGTCCCGAGAATCGCGAAGGCGATGAAGTTGAAAAAAGCAGCCCAGACGACGGCCAGCCCCGGCGAGAGAACGCGCGTGGAAACCACTGTCGCAATCGAGTTGGCGGCATCGTGAAAACCGTTGATGTAGTCGAAAACGAGCGCGACGAAGATGATCAGGATGACGAAGCCGAAGGTGACAGTCATATTCGCAGTCTGGAGTCTCAGAGTCTGGAGTCTGGAGTCCGATGTCAAAAGCAGCTTTTCTTTTCAGCCTTTGACTCCAGACTCTGAGACTCCAGACTCCAGACTTTTTACGTGTGCTTGATAATAACGCTCTCGATGATATTGGCGACGTTTTCGCAGCGATCCACTGCCGCCTCAAGTTTCTCGTAAATGTCTTTCCACTTAATCACGGTCAGCGGGTCGGGCGCGTTGCGAAAGAGCTCGGCGACGGCTTTGTGGTAAATCTCGTCGCCCTCGTTCTCCAGCCTGTGCAGTTCGACGAGGCGCTGCGTCATCCCGTTCGGCTTCGACAGCATGGAGACGATCTCGTGCAGCTCCGCCGCCATGCGCTGAATGACGTCCGCGAAATGTATCGCGTGGGCTGTGCTTTCATGTACGTCGTACATCACCATCGCCCGCGCCGCGTCGTCAATCAGGTCCACGATGTCGTCGAGCGCCCCTGACAGGAGATAAATATCTTCGCGGTCGAAGGGCGTGATAAAGGACTTATTGAGGCGCGTCGAAATCGAGTGGGTCAGATCGTCGCACTCATGTTCGATGGCCTTGATGCGTTTGAGGTGCTCGTTACGGTCGCCGTTCTTGTCCTTGAGCATCTCCGTGAGGGCGCGCGCGGCGTCGGAGATATAGGAGGTCATCTGCGAAAAGAGGGCGAAATATTGCTCCTCTTTGGGAATTAATCTGAAGAGTGCCATCAGCCTTTTGCTCCGAGAAATTTAAGAAAGCAGCCCAGTTTAGGGGGGCGAAGTTAAATCCATCTTAACTCGATGTAAAATAGTTGCGCCTGGCCGCGAATTAAAATGTGCGATTAAAGAGTCGGCGAAAGACTAGTTTTGCGAAGCCCTTTTGTCAACCTTTGGGCAGCAGTCCAGCCTCTTCGCCGTAGCGGACCGGCAGCTTGATTGTGAATTTTGAGCCTTCGCCGAGTTTGGAATTGACCATTATTTCCCCGTCATGAGCGAGCGCCAGGTGCTTGACGATAGCGAGGCCGAGGCCCGTGCCGCCCAACTCACGCGAGCGCGCGCGATCAACCCTGTAGAAGCGCTCGAAGAGGCGGCCCAGGTGCTCCGGCGGAATTCCGTCGCCCGTGTCCGCGATCTGAATGAGGTCAAGGCCCATCTCCCTGCGGTGGCTGACCGTAACGGAGCCGCCCTCCCTGTTGAACTTGATCGCGTTCTCGACGAGATTCGTGAGCATCTGTTCAAGCCTGTGCTCGTCCGCGAAGACGGAGACGTGCTCGCCGACCTCGTTATTGAGAAGAATCTGCCGCGCGTCGGCCTTGGTCTTGAGGTCCGTCATCACGTCCGCGACAATCAAGCGCAGCGCTATGGCTGCGTGCTTGACCGAGACGTTTCCGGCCTCGATGGCGCTGAGCTCAAGGATGTCGTCAATCAGAGTGTGCATCCGCGTGGCGTTCTTGCGGATGATGGAGAGAAAACGGTGGTTGTTCTCCGGATCGTTAATTGCTCCGTCTTCGAGCGTCTCGACGAAAGCGAGGATGGCCGTCAAAGGCGTTCGCAGCTCGTGTGAGACGTTGGAGAGAAATTCCTGCCGCACGCCTTCGAGCCGCTCCAGTTGCGTGATGTCGAAGAAGATTCCGATGGCGCCGTAGGCCTCCCTGCGCTCGCCCAGCCTCAGCGGGGCCACACGCAGGTCGAAGACGCGCCGGTCCTGCCCGTAGCTCTCGACCTTGACGCCGGCGCGCTCCTTCCCCTGAAGCGCGTCAAGGAATGCCGCGTAGATGGATGGGTTGCGCGTCAGCTCCGTCAGGCGCTGGGCGTCGGGCGTCCCCCTGGCGTAGATGAAGACGTTGCGCGCAGCCGGGTTCGAGGCGACGACCCTCATCTCGTGGTCAACCACCAGGACGCCTTCGCGCATCTGGCTCATGGTCGCCGCGAAAATCTCTCCCATCGAAACCCCTTCCGCATCGGTCCTGTTAACGTCCTGTAAGTCTGCGAGCAGGGGAAAGGCCTTTGACAGGGAGTCTTTAAAAAAGATGAGGCCGAGGGCGAGCCCCGTCAGGAGCGCGCAGAGGAGGGCCAGAGCCGCGCGCGGAGTTAAGAGAGGCGCGGCGATGAAAGCCGTGAGTGCCGCGGCACACAGAGCTAGAATGATGGCGTAGCGTCTGGACACGGCCGTCACCGTTCGGATTTGTCGTCGGTCACAGCCTTCTGGCCGCAGCCCTTGAAGCGATAGCCCACGCCGATCATCGTTTCGATGCAGTCGCCGCAATCTCCCAGCTTCTGACGCAGCTTTCGGATGTGGACGTCCAGCGTGCGGGCTTCCCCGTAGTAACTGTAGCCCCAAACCGTGTCGAGCAGTTGCTGGCGCGTGACAACTCGACCGTAGCTTTTGGCGAGTACGGAAAGAAGCTTGAACTCTTTATTGGCGAGTTTGATTTTGGAGCCGTTACAGACGACCTGCATCTCCGCGAAATCAATCGTCAGTTGATCGTCTTCATAAATCTGTTCCGTGTTCCCGTCCGTGCGGCGCAGGACCGCGCGCACGCGCGCCAGGAGTTCTCTGACGGAGAAAGGCTTGGTGATGTAATCGTCTGCTCCCAGATCGAGTCCGGCCACGCGGTCCGCTTCCGCCGCTTTGGCCGTCAACATGATGATCGGGGTGCGGCGCGTGGCTGGCTCGCGCCGCAAGCGGCGACACAGATCAGTCCCGCTCATTCCGGGCAGCATCAGGTCGAGGATGATGAGAGATGGCGGATTCTGCCCGTTCAGCGCCTCTGCAAGCCCCTGCTCGCCAGTCGCAGCCACACGCGCCTTCAAGCCGTCGCGTTCCATGTTGTAGCGCAAACTCTCCGCGATGTCCGGATCGTCCTCAATAATCAAAACCGGCCTTGGCAAAACGAAATCTCCCCGACGAGTCTCTTTGGCCGCTCGCGATTCCATCCCATCGGGGACGCGCACCTCAAGCGGTCAATAATATGATGAGCCTGTTAAATTTGTCTTAACCGAATGCGACCAGGAGAAAGCGCAATATAGTCGAACCATTTCTAGTTGTCTATAAAGGAACTCCAGACCCAATGCAAAATGCAAAAGGGAGGGGTGGTCTATTCATTCTCACTTTTGCATTTTACATTTTTAATTTTGCATTGACTTGTCGCGGCTTGCGGCTTCGTCGTATGCTCAAACGCCGCGGGCCTGACAGGGAACCGCGAAAGGTCTAGGGGACCCGCGCACGCGTTTAATCAAATGGCAGACGAAAATTATTACTCGCAGGTCGTTGACCTGCTCCTGATGGAAGCAGAGGCCATCCGCGTGACGACTACGCGGATCGCGCCGCAGCAGGTCTCGCAGGCGATAGAGACTTTGAAGAATTGTTCCGGCAAAGTCGTTCTGGTGGGCGTCGGCAAGTCCGGCAACATCGCCGAAAAGATCGCGGCCACTTTGACAAGCACCGGAACGGCGGCCATTTACCTGCACCCGTCGGACGCGCTGCACGGCGGCCTCGGCATCGTGACGGCGGAAGACACGGTCGTCGCTTTAAGCAACAGCGGCGAAACGGATGAAATTATCACGATGCTGCCCTACCTGAGGCAGCGTCGAGTGCCGATAATCGCAATCGTCGGCAACACCGCTTCGGCTCTGGCGCGCCACGCTGACATAGTGATTGACGCTTCCGTAGATCAGGAGGCGTGCCCGCTTAACCTGGCCCCGACGACGAGCACCACGGTCGCGCTTGCGGTCGGCGACGCGCTGGCGATGACCTTGATGCAGGTCAAGGGACTGACCACGGCTGATTTCGCCGTCAACCACCCGGCGGGCCGCATCGGGAAGCGTCTGACTATCAGGGTCGCGGACTTGATGCATAGCGGGGCGGAGAATCCTGTAATCAGTAGTGACGCGGCTTGGCTGGAGGTGATCGCCGCCATCACGCGCGGGGGGCTCGGCGCGGTCAACGTCCTGGACGAAGCGGGCCGCCTGATGGGGCTCATCACTGACGGAGATTTGAGGCGTGCGCTGCAAAAGATCAAGCTCACGGAGCTTGAGAGCTTGCACTGCAACGCAATTATGACGCGCAATCCCGTCGTGGCTTCGCCTGAGATGCTCGCTTACGACGCGTTGCGTCTGATGGAGGACCGCCCGTCGCAAATCTCTGTCCTCCCGGTGGTGGATGGGGAAGGACTCTGCGTCGGCCTGCTCCGACTCCATGACATCGTTCGCAGCGGACTATAACCAGGGAGGATGTAACGTAATGTTCAAGCGCGGGCTCGTGATTATTTTTTGTCTCTTCGTCGCCGTGACGGGGCAAGGCTTGAGTGCGGACGCCTTCGCCCAGGCGCAGAATGCCCCGCGTGCGGAAGTGACCGTCACGCTCAACGAGCAGTTCTTCAACGCTCTGCTGGAAACAATCTTCACGCGCATGAAAGCGCCATCGTTCCCGCTCTCGCTCGCGAGCAGCGAGCCGGATAAAGCGCCTGCGGGAGTTTGGGAATCAAAGGCCGTTACTCTTTCGCATTCCGGCCCGAAGCCTGACGCTTGCGAGAGCAGCGTTGTGCTCGAACGCGAGACCAACGGAGTGCGGACGGCCGTCCGCTTCGAGAACGGAAGGGTGGCCGCGCCGCTGGCCTTCAGAGGGAGCTACAGCATAGCCCTCATCGGCTGCGTAAATTTTCAGGGCTGGGCCGACACGGTCATTCAGCTGAACTTCGACAGAGAGCGACAGGTCCTGAGCGCGCGCGTCACAGTCGTCAACATCGAGTTGAACAACATTCCGTCGCTCGCGAGCGGAATGGTCATCCGCCTGGTACAGAACTCGATTGACCGCCGCATCAACCCGATAGAGATTTTGCAGGCCACGCAGCTCTCAACTCGCCTCCCCATCACAGGCACGGGCGGGGCGCTCCGGATGCGTGCCACGGAGATCCGCCCCGAAGTCGTCCCCGGAGCATTGAGCCTCCATATCTATTATGAATTCGCGCCAGCGGAATAAGCACCAAGTCAGTACCGCCTGCGGTAGCGGGCGGGCGTCTGAAACGCGGAAGTCGGAACGCTGAACGCGGAATGAAAAGATTGCCGTTCGGTTCAGCGTTCATCGTTCAGCGTTCATCGTTTAGTCTGACCCGCCCAGCTTAAGCAGGCGGTACTGACCCGTCCAATTCCGGATTCCCGTTCGCGTCAACGATCTCCCAGGCGGTCCTCTGCCTCAGGAGTTTCGTCATCAACGCGGCGTGCAGGATGTGGCCGCTCTTGTGTGCCGTGACGCGGCCCAGGATCGGCATGCCGAGGAGCGCGAGGTCGCCGACGATGTCCAGGATTTTGTGGCGAACGAACTCGTCGGCGAAGCGCAGGCTGGTCTCGTTGAGCATTCCATCCGTGGTGAGGACTATCGCGTTATCCAGGGAGCCGCCGCGAATCAGGTTGGCGCGGCGCAGCGCCTCTATCTCTTCCGTGAAACCGAAAGTGCGCGCCGCGGCGATCTCGCGCCCGAACGCGCCGTTCGTCAGGTTGACGCGAAAATGCTGGACGCCTATTAAGGGGTGTTTGAAATCAATCAGGCAATCTATCTCGTAAGCGTCGGCCGGCTCGATCTGGATTCTGCGATCACCCTGTTCGATTGAAACACGCTCACGGACCATTAAAGCCCTGCGCGCGAGCGGCTGCTCGACGATGCCTACGCGCTCGATCATCTCCGTGAAGGCTTCGGATGATCCGTCCATGATAGGGATTTCCAGGTTATCTACTTCGATGAAGACGTTGTCCACGCCCCCGCCCCTGAGCGCTGCTAGCAGATGCTCGACCGTCGAGAGCATCACGCCTGTTCTCATCAACGTGGTTGCGTAAGAGCAGTGCGCGACCCATTCGACGCTTGCCGGAATTTCGAAGCCTCCGAGGTCTGTGCGGATGAAGACGTAGCCCGTGTCTGGCGGAGCGGGCACGAGGCGTATCTGGACCGGGACAGCCGTGTGCAGCCCTATGCCGCTCGTCTCGACGGGCCTGGCGAGTGTTGTCTGTTTGACCAAATTGTCAGCCCGAACCTTTCCGAATCGTCGTGAGAGAGACGACTCCGACCCTTTGCACGATAGAACGACAGCTATATGTGCAAAGCCCGTTCCTGAAAGCCCACGTGAAATTTATTGAGGTTTCGGCGCACGCCCCTTCAAGGGTGTCGCGCCGTGGCGACGCGCAGCGACGGGCGGTGCGGCGCGAACGCGACACCGAACAGCCGTAAATCGTGAATCGTAAATCGTAAATAGACGGACGGCCTATTCCATTTACGATTTACGATTCACGATTCACGATTTACGATCTCCTCTTGTCACCTGTCACGGCTTTTCTTATCATCAACCTTAAATGGCAGCCAATAAATCTACGACGCCCGAGGGGCCGACCGAGCGGGTCTATCTGATAGACTCAATGTCGCACATCTTCCGCGCCTACTTCGCGCCGATGGCCGGGCGCACGGACCCGCTCATGAATTCGCAGGGGCAGGTCACGCAGGCCGTCTTCGTCTTCACAAACATGCTGCGCAAGTTGTTGAGCGACGAGAAACCGCACTACATCGCCGCCGTCTTCGAATCGGGCGAGAAGACTTTTCGCCACGAGACGTTCACGGACTATAAGGCGCACCGCGCCGAGATGCCGGAAGACCTTGTATCGCAGTTGCCCTATATCATACGCGTCTGCGAAGCCTATAACATTCCAATCCTCAATGCGCCCGGCTTCGAGGCCGACGACGTGATCGGCACACTCGCGGTGCAGGCTGCGGAGCGCGGCCTGCAGGCCGTCATCGTCTCGAACGACAAAGATATGTGCCAGCTCGTGCGCGACCCCTGGACCATCTGCATGCGGCAGAACTCGCAGAACGTCAAACGAAAGGAGCCCGTGCCCCCGGTTGAGTGGTGTGACGAGGCCTGGGTTGAAAATAAGTTCGGCGTGCCGCCCTCGCAGATTATAGATTTACTCGGGCTGATGGGGGATTCGGTTGATAACATTCCGGGAGCGCCCGGCATCGGCGCGAAAGGCGCGGTCCAGATAGTCAAACAGTTCGGGTCAATCGAGAACGCGCTCAAAGGTTGGGAAGAGGTCAAGCATAAGACGTATCGCGAATCTCTGCGCGATAACGCGGACCTGATTCGCCAGTCGCGCGAGCTGGCGACGATCAGGACTGACGTCAACATTGATCTCGATCTGGAAAAGTTGCGCTCGCGCCCGCCCGACCGCGCCGCCGCCTATCAGCTTTTCCGCGAGCTGGAATTCCAATCCCTCACGCGCGAATTCTCCGACGCAGCGTCGAGCGTCGAGACTGTCAGTGCGCCCCGCCGCTACCGCATCATACGCAAGCGCGCCGAGCTTGATAGTCTCGTGCGCGGGCTCTGGGAAGCGGAGCACTGGGGCTTCTCGATTGCGGAATGCGGAATGCGGAATACGGATTCTGAAAACCGTTCGTCTTTCAATCCGCAATCCGCTGGTCCCAATCCGCAATCGCCAGCAGGGCTCGCCATCGCGACCGCGCCGGGAGCCTCGGCCTACGTTGATCTGGAGAATTTCGAGGACGGGATGGAGGCGGCCGTCGCCCCGCTTCGCGATGTGATTATGAACGGGCTGCTCTCGAAATCCGTGCATGATCTCAAACGCGCGGTCGCGCTCCTCTCTCCGCTAGGCATCGAGCCTGAAGGTGTGACAGACGACACGTTGCTCGCGGCATATCTCCTGGACCCAATCCGCAGCAAGTATGAGTTGGGAGATTTGGCGCGCGAGGCTCTCGGCACAGAGGGCGCAGGCGACCCGCCAGAAGGTTGGACCGAAAACCAATGGCGCGCTGCGGAAGCCGCGGACCTGACCGCGCAGACCGCGCACGTGCTCCACGGACGGCTCCTGGAAAACGGACTTGAGGCGATTTACAACGAGATGGAGCTGCCGCTCGCGCCGCTGCTCTATCGAATGGAGCGGGCGGGCCTGAAGGTAGATACCGAAGTCCTCTCGGAGCTTTCAAAATATCTCGGCTCGGAGCTTGAGAAGCTGACGAAGAAGATTTACGAGGTCGCCGGGCGCGAGTTCAAGATCAATTCACCAAAGCAGGTTGGAGATGTCCTGGAGGAGCTCAATATCAGCTCGGGCCGCAAGACCTCCACGGGGCGCGTCTCAACCAGCAAAGCCGTGCTTGAAGAGCTGGCGCAAAGCTACGAGCTGCCGCGTCTCATCATCGAATACCGCGAGCTGGACAAGTTGAAGACCGTTTACACGGATGCTCTTCCAGAGCAGATCACCGAAGACGGGCGGATTCACGGGCAGCTCAATCAGACTGTGACTGCGACGGGAAGACTTTCGTGCTTACCCGCCGGAACGTTTGTCAGCACGTCGCGCGGCCTCATCGGCATCGAACAAGTGCGCGTCGGTGATACTGTGCGAACTCCTTACGGGGCACGGCGTGTGCTGGCGTGGCAGGCGACCGGCTCGAAGCCTGTCGTTGTGCTCCGATTATCAAACGGCATTGAGTTGAGGTGTAGCCCGGAACATCGTTTACGCAGTCAGGGGCAATGGCTCAAAGCGGAGGAAATCGAAGTCGGCGCTCCGGTCTATATGAGTTTTACGGAAGGTCTTTTTGGGGATGAGATTGCCCTCGACTTACAGCGAATCACGGCCTACGTAACTCGTAAATCGCCGTTATTGCCGGTTCGTTGGACTGAAGAATTAGCGGAACTCGTGGGCTATTGCATGGCCGACGGACACATCGTCCACAGCAACTACAACGGTAAACCGTCGAAAGTGGTACTAGCATTTGGCTGGACAGACGATGAACTAATCGAACGTTTCACGAAGAGCATCGAACAGTTGTTCTACAAAGAACCGACGCGGCGTATTACGAAGTCATGTCTTACGCTGGACGTATCGGGCATTGACATCGCAAGTGCGTTCGAACAACTGGGGGCAGGCGGGAAGTCCGGCACGATTCGCGTCCCGCCAAGTATCTTCACTGCGCCCAAGCACATTGTCGCCGCATTCTTGCGCGGTTACTTCGAGGGCGACGGGTGCGTGACGGCGCAAACGCACGGGCCGCAGGTGCGCTCCGTCAGCCGTGGCATGCTTGCAGATGTGCAACAACTATTGACTCTGTTCGGTGTCGCCTCGACGGTCAGAGGGGGCACACCCGACCCGCGGGGTTACGCTCCGCGCTATACGCTCGCCCTCGTCGGTGACAAATCGAAACACATCTTCGCCGATAACATCGGCTTCATCTCACAGCGCAAACAAGTGGCCTGCTATGCGGCTGCTCTTAAGGATCACACGCGAAGCAACGCGGAGGTACTGACGTTGCCTGTTTCGTTTCAGATGACTGATCTTAAGCCTCTCATCTACGCCCCATATCGTGCGGCGGGCAAGCGGGTGCCGAACACCATTACAACCTTCGCTTACAAAATGGCGAATGGCAGACAGGCTATTACCTTAGATCGCGCTCGATGGATAACGTCGCGTTTACCTGCACACCTTCTTACTGAAGGGACGCGCTTCTTGCGCGAAGCCACGGATGGGCAGTTGTACGAAGTCCGCATCGCAAGCGTGAGACGCGAGCCGACGGCGGTGCCCATGTACGACATCGCGGTAGATGAGGTCGAGCAATACATGGCGCAGGGGATTGTGGTACATAACTCTAGCTCGCCAAATTTACAAAATATTCCGATTCGCACAGAATTGGGTCGTCGCATCCGGCGCGCGTTCGTCGCGGAGAAAGGCCACAAGTTAATCTCCGCCGATTATTCGCAGCTCGAACTGAGGCTGCTGGCGCACGTCACGCACGACCCGGTCATGCTCGACGCCTTCCAGAAGGGCGACGACATACACGAGCGCACGGCCCGCCTGGTCTTCAACGCGAAGACGAAGGAGGAGCTGAAGGAGGCGCGCCGTTTCGCCAAGATCGTCAACTTCGCCATCGCCTACGCCATAGAGCCTTTCGGGCTCTCGCAGCGCGTCGGCATCTCGCGCAAAGAGGCGAAGAAGGTGATTGACGATTATTACGAGACCTATAAAGGCGTGCACCGTTTTATGGAGGAGGTGCCGGAGAAAGCGCGTGAGCTCGGCCACGTCCGCTCGATCTACGGGCGCATCCGCCCAATCCCTGGCATCAACGACCGCAACGGCAACATCCGCAACCGCGCCGAACGCGAAGCCATCAACCACCCCATCCAGGGTTCAGCGAGCGACATCGTCAAGCTCGCCATGCTCCACGTTGACGAAGCTATCAAGCGCGAAGGCTTGAAGGCGCGCATGCTGATGCAGGTCCACGATGAACTGTTGGTCGAAGCTCCGAAAGCGGAGGCCGAGCGCGTCGCTGAGCTTTTGCGCCGCGAGATGGAATCGGCGGTCGAACTGGACGTCCCCCTCAAAGTCGAAGTCGGCATCGGCGACAACTGGATGGACGCGAAATAGTGAATCGTGAATCGTAAATCGTGAATAGAAAGAGCACGTTTTTCTCCATTCACGATTTACGATTCACGATTAACGATTCACGAAACTATGATTGAACCAAAAACTGCCCAGACGGATAAAAAAGGAGATGGCGAAGTCGTTTATCGCCGGATCGGTCCGGGTGCGGGCGAGACGGGGCCGCAGCCTTCGAATGGAAAACGCCGGAAGCAGTCTTTGATGGCGCATCTTGCGCCGACGCAGAAGACAGTGATGGCGGGGTTCGTGCTGCTGCTTTTGCTCGTGATCCTTTTGGGCTACCTGAGCGTGCGTCAGATGGATGAGGTCGGCGCGCGGATTCTTGACGATGAAAGGCGACATGCAGTGATCCGCGACTCCACGCTTGAGCTGCGCATTGCCGCGACCAAGCTGGATAACGAGGCGCGTGCGCGCATGAGCCGCCGGAATAACGCGCAGGTAATAACCCCACCTGACACGCGCTTAAACGGAGCGCGTGACGAACTCGAAAAACTGATGCGACAGTTTGTGGTGCCGCCTTCTCCTCAGCGCGAGAAATGGCTCAGCCTGAGCGCTCATCTCGCTTCGTTCATTGAGGTGACGAAAAACGACGAGTCATACCTGCTGGAAGGTTTCAACAGGTTCCAGGAAGTAAATAAGGATTTTGACAAGCTCCTCGAAGACATCCGCCATGAACAGGAAGAGATTTTTTATCGGAACGAGGATTTGAAGAAAGCTGCCGCGCGCCGCATCTGGTTGTTGACGGCCTTTGCGGTCGTGCTCGGCGCGCTCATCGCCGCCTACACGGTCTGGGAGATGCAGAGGCGTTTCCGCCAGGTGCGCGAGAGCATGGAGGAGGCGCGGCGCGAGCGAGAGTTCAGTACGCAGATGTTGGAAGGCATGGTGTCGGCGGTCGCCGCCGTTGATGCTCACGACCGGATACGCAGCGCCAACGGAGCTTTCTTCAAAATCTTCCCGCAGGCGAGCATAGGGGCTTCCGTCCATGACGAGTTCGCGTCGCCCGACGCGATGAAGATGCTGGAGGCCGCGGCCTCTTCGCGCGTCGAGAGGGCGACGTACCGCGGGCGCTGGGTCTGCGACGAGAACACGCCCAACTGCGCGAACAAAACTTTCGATGTGTATTCCTCGCCGCTCACGATTGATGGTGAGCAGGGGCAGATCGTGACACTCGTTGACGCGACGGAGGCGGCACAGGCCGAAAGCGACTTGAGAAGAACGGAAGCCCTGACAGCGATGGGGCAGGCCGTCGCGCAGGTCGCGCACGAGATTAAGAACCCCCTGGGGAGCATACGCCTCGGCGTCTCCATGCTGCGCGACACGAGCACGGATGAAGAGTCGCAGAGTACGATTGACCTGGTCGAACGGGGCATCAACCATCTCAACAAACTCGTGGTGGACGTCACACAGTTCTCTCGCCAGCGTCCGCTTGAGCTTTCGGACGTGGAATTAAATTCATTGATTGATTCGAGCCTGGAACTGGTCGCGGATGTGATTCAGGAGAAAAAGACTCCCATCGAGAGAGAGTTCAGCCCTGAACCCTTGCGCGGGCTATGGGACGCGGACCAACTGCGCCAGGTCTTCGTCAATCTCGCCGCCAACGCGATTGATGCGAGCCTGGAAGGCATGCCCATCATCATCTCTACGGAACGCGCCGCCGTCGAGCGGAAAGATAGAGGGGAGGGGAACGGCAACCGCATCAGTGTCGAGAAACAAACGGTCGCCCGCGTCACGGTCGAGGACCGGGGCGTCGGGATGGACGAGCGAACGCGCACGCGCCTGTTCGAGCCTTTCTTCACGACCAAGAAGCGCGGCACGGGCCTGGGGTTGGCAATCGTCAAACAGATCGTTGAGCAGCACGGCGGCACTATCTCCGTCGAAAGCTCTCCGGGTAAGGGAACACGCTTTACGGTTGATCTGCCGATGAAAGGCTAATGCTGATGTGCGATAGAGCTAAGGGCTGTCTGCGACCCAGAGCCCCGTCAGGGGCGGCATAATCTATGCCGCCCCTGACGGGGCTCAAATTATATCTCGCATTCTTAACCCGGGGCTCACGCCCCGGGCTACTGATATTGCGCCCCTCCGGGGCTGCAGCATATTTTAAGTGATGACTTAATCCAGCAACGCCTTAAAAGCTCTGCGCGCCGCCTCGATAGTTCTATCCAGTAATTCATCCGTATGCTTGAGGCCGATAAATGCGGCCTCGAATTGCGAGGGCGCGAGATAGACCCCTTCTTCGAGCATCGTGTGGAAGAATTTGCCGTAAAGCTCGCGGCTGCTTCTGGCGGCTGAGGTCCAATCAGTGACAGGCTCGTTTGTGAAGAAGCCAGTCCACATCGAGCCGACGCGGTTCGTGACCGTCTCGATTCCGGCTTCGCGCGCCGCCTCCGATAGTCCGTCGCAGAGACGCCTTCCAGCACGCTCCAACTGGTCGTAAACCGAGGCATCGCGCAGACGTTTCAAGGTCACGAGCCCCGCAGTCATCGCCAGAGGATTGCCCGAGAGCGTGCCCGCCTGGTAGATCGGTCCGGCAGGCGCGATCTGGTTCATAATCTCGCGGCTCGCGCCGTATGCCCCGACGGGGAGGCCGCCGCCGATGATCTTGCCGAGCGTCGTGATGTCCGGTCGGACATTATAAAGCTCCTGCGCTCCACCGCGCGCAACACGAAAGCCAGTCATCACTTCATCGAAGATGAGCAGCGCGCCATGCCGCGTCGTTATCTCGCGGACCTTTTGCAGATAGCCGTCCTGCGGCGGGACGCAGCCCATGTTGCCGACGACCGGTTCGATAATGACGGCGGAGATGTCCGGACCGTGTTCGTCAAAAACCTCTTCAAGGGCGGGCGCATCGTTGAAGGCGACTGTAATCGTATTCTGCGCGACGGAGGCTGGAACGCCCGGACTGTCCGGCAACCCGAGGGTGGCGACTCCGGAGCCCGCCTTGACCAGGAGACTGTCGCCGTGGCCGTGATAGCAGCCCTCAAATTTTACGAGCTTGTTGCGGCCCGTGACGCCGCGCGCCAGGCGTATGGCCGACATGGTGGCTTCCGTGCCGCTGTTGACCATGCGCACCATCTCGATTGAAGGGACGGCGCGTGTGATCTCTTCGGCCATCTCTATTTCGAGTTCGGTCGGCGCGCCGTAGCTTGTGCCGCGCGCGAGAGCTTCATGTAGGGCCGCGATCACTTCGTCGTCGGCGTGACCCAGGATCATAGGTCCCCACGAGCCGACGTAATCAATAAGGGTCCGCCCGTCGGCGTCCGTCATCGTCGCGCCTTTTGCGCTCTTGATGAAGCGCGGCGTCCCGCCGACTCCGCGAAAAGCGCGTACGGGCGAATTGACTCCTCCCGGCATTAACTGAAGCGCGCGCGCGAACAACTCCGCCGAGCGAGCAGGCTCATCTTTCTTCGGTGAACTCATAGGATTATTGTGGATTGCGGATTTCGGAGAACAGAAGGCAGAAAGCAGAAGGCAGAAGGCAGTAAAGACGGCCCGGCGTGCTGCCTACTGCTTTCTGCCTTCTGTCCTTTCTTTCTGCAATATCTGATCGTTCTAAGCAGAGGGAACGTTCAACTCGTCGCCCGGATGAATCACGGACTGCGGCGAATCCATCTTGTCGCGGTTGGCGTAGAAGATTTCCATGTAGCGATTGCCGTCGCCGAGTTTGTTTTGGGCGATTTTCCAGAGCGAGTCTCCGGCCTTAACCGTATAGGTTTCCATGCCGCCCCCTCCCTGGCTCTCGTCAACGGTGATATCTGCATTCAGATCGCCGTAATTCGAGTCCACAAGCTTGATCTGATCCCACACCTTGTTTTTGGCCTCCTCCGACGGAGCGGCCGCGATAATCACCAGCTTATCGTTCTCAACATGAAGATTCTGGACGCGCGCGCCTTCGTTCTCAAGCGTGGTCAGCACCGTCTGATATTTCTGCTTGAGCTGGTTGAACTGCTCTTGGCTTCCTGAGGCGGCGGCTGCGCCTGTGCCGAACATTTGATCGAAAATACCCATCTTTCTTTCCTCCTAACAAAATATTACGCCCGGCCATCTTGACCGCACGTGAGACTTATTGAGATGTCATTAATGGAGCGACAAACATTATACTGAAAAGGGGCATGTCTGCAAACGTAATCCAGGCGAACGTCAGTCGGTTCTCGCCTAGATTCGTTCGACAGCGACGAGCGGCTCAACCGTCATGGAGCGGAAGCTGGACATACGCACCAGGCCGGGCGCTGCCCCTTTGGGTTTTGAGAGAAACTTGCGCTGCGTGTAATGCACATCAACTTTCGCGTCGCGCTTCGCCTGACTGAAGAAGGCCGCCAACTGCGCCGCTTCGATAATCGTGCGCTGCGGAATATCCGTGGACCGCGAGTGATTTCGGACGATGACGTGCGACCCCGGATAATCTGCCGCGTGGAACCATGTATCGTGGGGCCGCGCGACGCGAAAAGTCAGATGGTCGTTGTCGCGCGCAGCGCGCCCGACGAGAATCTCATAACCGTCTGAGGACCGGTAGCGGCGAGCGCCTGGAATGTTCTCCGAAGACTTCTGCCGGGTTTTACTGTCGCGCGTTTCCGTCTTTGATTGACCATCGAAGCCTTCAAGCGCGGCCTCGTCCTTCGCCTCGATGATCTTTTCGAGCTCAAGTTGCCGGGAGCGTAGCGTCTCCAGTTCCTTCTCAATCACATTCAGGCGAAGCGCAATCTCCTGCGCGGCGCGTCTGGCCTTCGCATAGCGGGCGAAGCGGCGCGCAGCCTCTTCCTGCAAAGTCGAGTTCTCATCAATTTCGAGCTCGATCAAGGGCGCGTCGTCCGTGTAGTAGTCTCGCAGTTTAACGATACGCCCGTGCCGCTCCGCGCCTGCGATATTGGCAAGCAACAGGTCGCCCATACGTTTATGCTCGCTCGCATCACCATGCGCTTTGAGGTCGTCCGAAAGGCGGCGCCGGAGCTTTTCGCGCTGGGCAATCTCTTTACGCAATCGCGACCGGGCGCTCCCGGCGCGAAGCTCAAAGGCGCGCTCGGCTTCGCGTTGACGATAATAGTTGTCCGCGGCTTCTGAGAGCGTGGCGAACTGCCCGCGTTCCAGCAGCACGGCGGCAGGCGAATCTTTCTCGCGGGGCGGGGGCGGCTCGTATCGCTCGCCTATCTGCTGCCCCTCACCGCGTGCGGGACGTAAAGCGTCAATGATAGCCCCCTGCTCGTCCAGCAGAAACAGGTTGGCGGCCCTGCCGGTCAGTTGAGCAATGAGCGTCCGGGCATAAGTCTTTCCCACCTCGTCGCGCGCCTTGAAAGAGAAGCGCACGATGCGGTCGGCCACGTCTTTCGTCAGAGACAGGAGCGTCGCCCCGCCCAGATATTTGCGCAGGAGCAGGGCGAAAGGCGTGGGAGTGCGAGACTGCTTTTCAAGATCGCGCACGCGCCGCTCGATCAAGTGGATTCTTGGGTCAGAGGGTTCGACGCTGAGGTAAAGGTAACGATTATCGCCGGGGCGAAAATCTATTGCGAGGCTGACGCGCGACAACTCGAACACCTTGCCCATCAGCCGCCCGCAGAGCGCGGGCGCGAGCTCTTCGACAATAGCCTTAATGGTTTGATCATCCACGATAGAAGGCAAAAGTAAAAAGGAAAAAGGCAAAAGTAAAGACGAGGAGCGCCTGCCCTTCTACTTTTTCCTTTTTACTTTTACCTTTTGCCTTTCAGTCCCGCACGACGGCGGTGCCTGAGAAATGGTCGTGGGCGGTGCGGCCTTCAGGATCAAAGAGCGCGTAAAGAAGGCCGATGCCAAGCGTGGCGAGCGAAAGGATATAGAGAAGGGCACGCCCGACCGCCTGCTTTGTTGTGGGCGGTAATCCCGTGTCAGCGTCTACCGCGCGCAGGGAAACGAGCCTCATGCCCCAGGTGCGGCCCGCGAGAGAGGTCGAAGCAGCCAGATAGAGAAACATCACTATGAGAACGATCCCGCCCATGGAGGCGGTGACGCGCATATCCGCCCAGTTGCCGTTCGTCAGCTCGATGATGGCAGCGAAGGGGGACGAAGCGAAGGCGACAACCAGCATGTCCATCAAACTGCCAGCGATGCGTGGGACTACTGGAGCGCGATCATCATAAAACTCTTCGAACGGGATTGCTTCCGTGTCTTTTGACTCTGGAAGCGCCGGCGCTTCTTTCTCAACCGTGTCAGATCCAACCGACTTTGATTGCTGCTTGCCTGTGGGAGTTGGAATAACCTTCGTCGCTGGCTGAACAGGAACGATGGAGAGCGCACGCTCTCTTGCTGTCTCGGAAGTCTTGATCCCAGGCTGCTCTACCTTGGTGGGATGTGGGGGGGCGGAGACGGGAGCCGGTGCCTGTGCCGTAACAGGATTGATGTCCGTTTCATACTGTTCTTCGGCGACGCGCGCAGTGGCCGCGGCCGTGCTGCCGCGCGCGTGAGCGCGCTGCCGCGGCAGAGGCGGCGGTTGCCGTGCGCGTTCCAGACGCTTGAGGGCTGCGGCGACAATCGGGTTAACTTCGGGCACATCGGGCTGCGGCACGAGTCCCAACTGCGGCACGCCGCTTTCCGCCGCAACCGGCTGCTCTGCGCGCCTCTGCGCCTCCTCTTCGGCGTCGCGCGCGCGGCGTTCCTGAATTTCACGGACGCGCTCACTCAAATCCTTACGCCATTGCGGGCGCGAAAGGCGCGACACTCCCGGAAACTCTATCAACGTCGAGCTCGCCTGGGCCGCGAGAGCGGAAGGCTCTCCGGCCTGGTTCGTCGCCAGGGCGTCAGCGGGGTTCTGCAGAACTTCCCGTTCGGTTTCGGTTATTTTGGTCTCCGATTCGATGGAAGGTTTTGATGCCGGTGTTTTACAACGCGGGCAAATGCTTAAGCCGTTGGAGTAAACAGCACGGCATGAGGAACACTGCATAGAAAAGGGCCTCCGTCTGCGACCTTTTAGGTTGAAAAGTTCGGGCAGCGGGTCGAAGCTGGTGAACCCAAGCCCACGTGCGGCATCTCGCGGCGGATAAACTATCAGAAGTTACTTTAAGCCGTCAACCAGAAAATATACTAGCGACTGTATTTGGGTGAAGGAAGAGACACAAGATAGAAGGTTCGTAAATCGTAAATCGTGAATCGTGAATAGAAGAAACGCTGCTTTTCTCCATTTACGATTCACGATTTACGATTTACGGCTTTATAGTGGTTGTCTTCCGGCGAAACCGGCTTCGATGTCGTGCCACCACTCGATGCGGTCCCCTTCGCCCAGGTGCCAGCAGAGCAGGACCACGCGCCCGTCGCGCAGGGAAGGAAAATCTATCAGACCGCGCGCCTGGTCCTTGAGCTGGACGCCCAGAGTTTCAAGCTCGCCGGCGCCAGAAAGAAGTTCTATGAGGAGAATGACGTATCGAGAGCCCTCCGGCATTCCGCCGCCGCCCTGTTCGGCGCCTTCGGCCGCGTGCCGCGCGGCTTCCTGAAAGGAGAGTAGCTGGCGGTGCGCGCGTTGGATGCGCAGCAGAATGCGCCGCACCGTTGGGAGCAGGGCGTTCGCTTCCTCGACATTAAAAAGCTTCATAAAGGCAGAATCCAGGAGTCAGAATCCAGAATCCAGAAGAAAAGAAAAAACGGTTCTCCGCCTTATCATTCTGAATTCTGAATTCTGGATTCTGACTCCTGTTTTAGTGTTCGTCCGTGATTCGGATAAATTCGGAGGGCGCCTCGAACTGTTCCATCTCGTCGTCAACGTTGGCCTCTATTGTGACGCGAGAGAGCGGAGGCTCAAACCCGCTCGCATGCCCGTTGTCGCCGGCAGCGTCGTTATGGTTGTTAAGGAACGCCGCCACACCGTTCACCTCGTGAAGCTCCCGTTCGTGGTAATGCGTGCCGTGCTGTATCTCTTTACGGACCTTGTCGGCAATCTCGCCGAGGTCTATAAAGTAGTCGGCGACGTCAATAAGCTTCGGTGCGGTGTTCGAACGAAAACCCGCGACTTCTACACGACAGCCCTTGTAGGCGACGGCGTTAACGGCGTAAACGAAGTCTTCGTCGCCGGAGACGAGCACGGCCGTATCATAACGCCCGGCGAGCGAGAGCATGTCCACGGCAATCTCGACATCCAGGTTCGCTTTGCGCGTTCCGTCGTAAAAAGTTTTCAGCTCCTTCTGCACGACGCGGAAGCCGTTGCGCCGCATCCAGAGCAGGAAACCCTGCTGGCGTTCGGCGCCGACGTCAACGCCCGTGTAGAAGAAGGCACGGAGAAGGCGACCATCGCCGAGCAGCACACGCAGTAGCTTGTTGTAATCAATATCTATATTGTGAAAGCGCGCTGCGTGAAAAAGGTTGTTGCCGTCTATAAAAACCGCCACTCTGCCACGATGACCGAACTGCCACGAAATATTGTTCGTCGGATCGAAGTTCATCGAAAAGTGTACCCCATAGAAATGTAAATATCTGCGGATAGGATGCCGCCCAGAGGGCTTCGCGGTCAAGTCAAAAGAGGTGGCCTTTTTATGTAGATGATTGTTTGACGGCGAGAATTTCGTCGGTCACGGCGTCCAGATAGACGGTTTGCTGGTTCGCCTTACCGCCAACCCCGATCTCCCAGACGAGGCGAAATTCGAGGACCGAGGGGTCGGTGGCGCGCGGAATCGGATAGACGACGAGCTCGCGCACCTCAATCTCTTCGGGTTTGGCGATTGTGAACGATTGCTTGTTGCCCGCCGCGTCGGTGTAGGTAAACGAGCGGCCGACGAGCAGTTTGAGCAATCCCTCCTGAGTCCAGCGGGGGCGAACACCTGCGCCCGCGCGCTGCAATTGCTCTACTTCGGGGATGGCCGTGCTCGTCATCTGGAGGACGCGGCGGTCCGGAGCGAACGTGATCTCCACCACTCCGTAATCTCCGCGCAGAGGATAGCGGAAAGGGCGCTGCTCGTAGCGAGCCTTCTTTGTCCCGTCCGCTAAATCCGTGCGCTGGACGAGCGAGAGCTGTTGCGGCTCCGCGCCGAGCACGGCGCGTGCGCTAGTGATAAAGCGCCGCAGAGATTCGCGCGTCTCTTCTTCCGTCATAGTGTTGTGGTCGCCAACTTTCGGCAGGTACAAAGGCGTGCCTGTGGAGTCTGGCAGGCTGCGTATAGTCGCTGTGACTGGCTGAAGCTCTGGCGCGGGGGCATCGTTGAGCCCTTGCTCGTGAATGAATTTTGTCCAGGCGACGAGCGCGGTTTCGCGCCGGTCGGCGGCGTCCGTCATCAGGACCGGATACGGCGGCTCATTCGAGCGCGGGCCGGTCGCGCCAGGGGCTGGGCGGTCCGCGCATGAGTTCATGAAGGCTAAGAGCACGGCGAGGACCGCAAAGCCCGAGAGTCTCAGGCGCCGCTCACAATCTTTCGCAAGGGATTCCATAATTGCTGACGATTCGGAACAGGCTTTGGAAAGTCATTACTTCATCGCTGATTATACGCAACCTCGCCGCCAGACGAAAAGTTTATACTCCCGATTAAATGAAAACGACTATAATCGCTGCCGGAGGCTGATATTTTGTCGTTCGACGAAAATGAGGTCCCGTCATCGAGCGAGACCGAATCACAGCGCCCGTCGCCGCGTGCCTTTACGCGCGAGCAGATGGTCACGTGCGACGTCTGTTTACGCGCCAACCCGCCGACACGCACCAGTTGTCTTTATTGCGCCGCGCAGCTCCCGACGACCGCAGCCAACACCGCACTGCAAAGGCCGACACTGCGCAAGCTCGAAAAATGGGAGCAAGGGTTTAATGCGCTCCTCTTGCCTGGAAACTTACAGCCTCTGACCGGAACTGGGCTGGGAGAAATGGCGCAGCTACTGCGCCTGGAGCCTGAAGACCTGAAAAGAATCATAGAGGCAGGCGTCCCCCTACCGCTGGCGCATGCCGCGACGCTCGCCGAAGCTTCGTTCATCGAGCGTCAACTCGCCGCCGCGGGCGTGAGCATGATGACGGTCGCCGATGGCGAGTTGCTGCCTGAGGCTTACGCGCCGAAGCGTGCGCGGGCGCTGGAAATAAACGAGGACGAGCTTGTCATCTACCTGGCGGGCGGAAACGGCACCGAGCGCGTGGCCTGGAGTGAAATTCTGCTGCTGGTGGCGGGTCGCCTCTTCGCGAGACGCATCGAGGTCGAAGAACGAAAAGGCCGCAAGGCGGAGAAAGAGATTGTTGATGCGCGCGAGATGAGCGCGGATGATCCTGTGTTAGACGTTTACAGTACGCGAAACGACGCCGCCTGGCGCATCGTCGCTAGCGGCTTCGATTTCTCTTGCCTGGGCGCGCAAAAAGGGCTTGTGTCTGGTCAGAATTTTTCGACGCTGACAGGGATTTTACGCGGGCGAGCGAGCGGAGCCCTCTTTTCCGACTCTTACTTGCGCGTGCGCCACGCCCTCGCCCCCGTCTGGCCACTCGAAGAACATACAGAGTCTGGCGGGCGTCGTCGCCGCACGGGGCGTATCAATACGGAGGCCGTCACTAAGAGCGATAACGAGATGCAGTTCACGCGTTACTCTCGTCTGCAATATTATCTCAGACTGCATCACCCGGAATTGAGCGCATGAAACGGCACGACGAGCGGAGAAGGTTTCGACACCAATCGGCGTCGCGCAATGAGCGCGGGTCGGGTCCGCGGCATCTGACTCCTCCCGTTGAAGAATCTCGCCCGAAGAGCACACACTCCGACGTGGACAGCGGCGCACATCTCTACGGAGTCGCGCCTGTGCTGGAAGCCCTGCGCGCCGGGGCGCGACAGATGGAGCGCATCACGATTGCCGAGGGCGCGCGTCACAACCGCCTGCGCGAGTTAATCGAGCTGGCGCGCAAAGCGAACGTGCCTGTGCATTACGCTCCGCGAATCGAGTTGGCGCGCTTTGCCGGCGCGGATGCTAATCATCAGGGCGTGGTTGCGAGCGTGGCCGCCGCGCGTTACATGGACGCGATTGAGCTGCTCGAAGCCCTCGGGTCGCGTGTCGGGACAGATGATCCGCCACTCGCGGTCGTGCTCGACGGGGTTGAAGACCCGCGCAATCTGGGAGCGATTCTCAGGACTGTGGAATGCGTCGGCGCGCACGGCGTCTTTGTGCCGGAGCGCCGGGCCGTGGGCCTGACCGAGACGGTGGCGAAAGCCGCCGCAGGGGCGCTGGAGCATGTCAATGTAGCCCGCGCCGGTAACCTCGCGCGATTGATAGAGCAGTTGAAAGAACGTAACATCTGGACTGTTGGGACCAGCGCCGATGCCAGAACGCTCTATACCGACTGGGATTGGACGCAAGCCTCCGCGCTCTTTCTCGGCGGCGAAGGAACTGGACTGCATCGTCTGGTCCGCGAGCGTTGCGATACGCTCGTCCATATCCCCACGCGCGGGCGCATCGAGTCCTTAAATGTCTCGGTCGCCGCGGGCATAGTGCTTTATGAAGCCATCCGTCAGCGAACATGTAGAAACGATGAACGCTAAACGATGAGTGATGAGCTGAACTGCTCTCATCTTTGCTTCCTCGTTCAGCTTTCATCGTTCAGCATTTGACAAGATCGGAGCCGGAAAAATGTACTGTCCGAAATGCGGCGCGGAAAACATTGATGACGCGAAATTCTGTCGCGGGTGCGGCACGGACATTGGTCTCGTGCCGCAGGCACTGACAGGACATCTGCCGGAAAAGCGCGCCGTCGGGTACGACGCCGAAGGCCAGCCTTACGACGAGACGGGGCGGCGCATTCGTCGCGAGAATGAGCCTGCAAGAATAGACAAAGCCATCACCAGGGGCTTCATCGGCCTGGCGTTTCTGATTATCGCCGTCATTATCGCTTTATCCGGCGCCGACAGGAAACGTGACTGGTGGTTCTGGCTGTTGATTCCGGCTTTCACGCTGATCGGCGGCGGCGTCGCCGAGTACATACGCTTTAAGCTCGATAAGGGGACTGAAAAGAGACTGCCTGAGGTCCAGCCGAAAACGGCCATGCAGTCTCCCGCGCGCGTAAGCGCGCTGCCGCGGCGCAACACTTCAGAACTCGTGCCTCCGCCGAGCGTCACGGAAGGCACGACCCGGCACCTTGATCTCAGTCGCGAATCCGTTCCTCGCGCCCCCGGCGCGCCTCTTGAAAATCAGAGGAAGGACGTTTGATTGACGAGCTTCAAGGCCACTTAAAAACTGCAACAAGCTCTACCTTGCGCGTGATTAATCGCGCCTGTATAGTCTTGAACACACACTTTTCAAGCCTTCCACTGGAGGAAAGTTAAAGATGCCGCAGCGACCGAAGATTGCGAATGACATGCTGGAGCTTATCGGTTACACGCCGCTCGTGCGCTTGAATCGCATTCCCTATCCCAACTCCGCGGAGTTAATCGCGAAACTCGAATCCCAGAACCCCATGGATTCCGTCAAGGACCGTATCGGCGCGGCGATGATTAAAGCGGCCGAACGCGACGGGCTCATCAAGCCGGGCGAGACCATCATGATTGAACCGACGTCCGGCAACACCGGAATCGCGCTCGCCTTCGCCGCGGCGGTGATGGGATACAAGCTGATTGTGACAATGCCCGATACGGTGACGGTCGAGCGGCGTCGCGTGCTCGCCTCGCTCGGCGCGGAAGTCGTCCTGACGCCGGGCGCGGAAGGCATGAAGGGCGCCATCAAGAAGGCCGCGGACATTGCGGAGACGACGCCGCATAGCTGGACGCCGAGCCAGTTCGATAATCCAGCGAATCCTGAGATACATCGTCGCACGACCGCCGAAGAGATACTCGAAGATACGGACGGAAAGATTGATGCTTTCGTTGCGGGCGTCGGCACGGGCGGCACCATCGCGGGCGTCGGGCAGGTCTTGAAAGAACGCGTCGGCAAGCAGGTCCAGGTGATCGCCGTCGAGCCCTCATCCTCCCCGGTCCTTTCGGGCGGCGAGCCCGGTCCGAACAAGATTCAGGGCATCGGCGCAGGCTTCGTGCCGCGCAACTATGACCCGACGGTCGTTGACCGCGTGATTCAGGCGGACTACACGGACGCCATCGAGATGGCCCGCCGCCTCGGCCACGAAGAGGGAATCTTCTGCGGTATCTCTTCGGGCGCGATTACGTGGGCCGCGCGCGAGGTCGCGAAGGAGCTTGGAGAGGGCAAGCGCGTCGTCTCCATCATCTGCGATTTCGGTGAGCGCTACCTCTCACACGAACTGTTCGAGACGTCCAGACAGTGAAGAGCCAGGATGAAGGCGAAGGGATGAAAAGAAAAGAGTCTCTTTCGTCGGAACTCTTTCATCCCTCGCCAGGCATGCCACGCCCCTGCCTGTGCGTTCCCGTTTGCGTAGAGCGGGCGATTGATTTACGCCAGGCCATCGAGCGCGCGAGCGCGGTCGCAGACATCATCGAACTGCGGCTTGATTACTTGCAGGGCGATGAGCTGTTCAGGGCTTTGCGCAATCTGCCATCTTTGATTAGCGCGAGCGCGCGGCCTGTGATCGTCACGCTGCGCCCGGTGGAGCAGGGCGGGCAGCGCGAGATGGACAATCTGACGCGCCTCGTCTTCTGGGTCGAGCATTTTCTCTACGGCAAGCCGCACATTGATTTCGCCGACATCGAATCGGACCTGGCGTTACTCTTTCAGCAAAGAGAGAGGGACGAAGGGCGAGAACTTCTGAACTGGGACCGCGTCATCTGCTCCGAGCACCATTTCGCAGGCCCGCCCGACAACCTCTGGAACAATTTTAAGCGACTGGCTTCGACGCCCGCGCGCGTCCTGAAACTGGCCGTGCGGGCCAAAGACGCGACCGACTGTCTTCCGGTCTTTCATCTGCTCGATGACGCGCGGCGCGAGGGACGCGAAATTATCGCCATCGCGATGGGCGAAGCCGGAATCGCCACACGCATTCTGGGCCCTTCGCGCGGCGCGTTTCTGACCTACGGCTCGTCGGACGAAACGCACATGAGCGCGCCCGGTCAGATTAGCGCCGCCGAGCTGCGTGACGTTTACCGCGTTCACAAGCTGGACCGCGAAACGCGGATCACGGGCCTCGTCGGCTCCCCCGTGACGCATTCCCTTTCCCCGCACATACACAACGCTGCATTCGAGGCGCTGGGTATAAATGCCGTTTACATCCCGTTCGAGGTTCAGGACGTGGAGGCGTTCCTGCGGCGCATGATTCACCCGCGCACGCGCGAGATCAAATGGGAGATGCAGGGCTTGAGTATCACTGCGCCGCACAAGTTAACTGTGATGGAGCATCTCGATTGGGTCGAGCCGTCCGCGCTGGAAATCGGCGCAGTTAACACAATCGTTGTTGAAGGCGAGATGCTGCGTGGCTACAACACGGACGCCGCAGGAATCCTCGTGCCTTTGCGCGAAAAGGGGATGGACCTCGACGGCGCGAAGTGCGCCGTCATCGGGGCGGGTGGCGCGGCGCGTTGTGCCGCCTGGAGTCTGAAGCACGAAAGAGCGAATGTGACGCTGTTCGCACGCGATGTTAACAGGGCGCAGGCTGTCGCCGAACAATTCGGGGCAAGTCTCAGCCGACTTGAAGGCGCATCTTTCGAGGGCTTCGATCTGGTCGTCAATGCCACGCCGTTAGGGATGCGTGGAGAGGGAGAGAATGAGACCCCCGCGCTTACAGATCAACTTCGCGGCGCGCGTCTCGTTTACGATCTGGTTTACAATCCAACCGAGACGCGCTTTCTCTCTGAAGCTCGGACGGCAGGTTGTGAAACTATCGGCGGGCTTCCGATGCTCATAGCCCAGGCCGCCGAGCAGTTCAAGCTCTGGACGGGGCTGGACGCGCCGGTTGATGTGATGCGAGAGGCCGCAAAAGGCAGATGCTAGATGCTGGATGTCAGATGCTGGTAAAACTGACATCCAGCATCTAACATCTGACATCTTGATTTCCATGATAGAGCGTTACAGCAGGCAGATACTTTTTGATGGGATCGGCGAAGAGGGGCAGCGGCGTCTGCTCGGCTCACGGGCCGTCATCATCGGCTGCGGCGCGCTGGGGACGGCGCAGGCAGAAGCGCTGGCGCGTGCCGGTGTCGGACGGTTGCGAATCGTTGACAGAGATTTCGTCGAAGCCTCAAACCTGCAACGGCAGACGATGTTCACCGAACAGGATGCGCGGGAGCGTCTGCCGAAAGCCGTCGCCTGTGTGAATCATCTGGCGTTGATTAATTCTGAGATTGACGCGGAGTCCCTGATCGCTGACGTAAATTATTCAAACGTCGAAAGCATCATCGAAGGCTGCGACGTTGTGATGGACGGCACCGATAATTTTGCGACCCGCTATCTGATCAACGACGCGTGCGTCAAGCATGGAATCAACTGGGTCTATGGCGCTGCGGTCGGCTCCTACGGCGTGACGATGACTGTGCGGCCGGAAGTATCTCCGTGCCTGCGCTGCATCTTTGAAGAAGCGCCCCCGGCGGCGAGCGCCCCGACGTGTGACACGGCGGGCGTCATCATGCCTGTTATCTCTGTCGTCGCCGCCGTACAGGTGAGCGAGGCTTTGAAGCTGCTGACCGGGCGGGTCGAGCACCTGCATCGCTCTCTCATGCAGTTTGACGTCTGGAATAATGAATGGCGAAGAATCAAGTTGAGTGAGCGGTCTCCGGATTGCCCGACGTGCGTGCTTCACCGTTACGAGATGCTCGATGCGGAGACGGGGGATTTCGTGACCGCCCTTTGCGGGCGAGATGCGGTGCAAGTCAACCCGCGTCGCTTGGCACAAGTTGATCTGCCGGCGCTCGCCAAACGCCTGAGCGCGGCGGGAGAAGTTCAACTCAATCCATACTTGCTGCGTCTGCGCGCGGGGCCCTATGAGTTGACGATTTTTAAGGACGCGCGCGCAATCATACGCGGGACGGACGATGTGCCGACCGCGCGTTCGCTGTATGCGAAGTACGTGGGAACGTAAGAGAGAGGCGGCGTGCTTGAAACAGGCTCAGGGCAGCGGAAACAGTAGATATTCGCGCCGCTGGCGGTAGGTTCTCCATTAGGGCTCAGCGCCATCGAGATAAATCTCTAATGATCGCCCTTCAAGAGTTCGCCACTTCCTCCCGCTCTCCGCCTCCTATAGCTTTAAGGCCTTATCATCAACGCGCCATCAATTACCGGAGCGCGGCACTTAAGGCTTTCATTTTGGGGCATGGGGCAAACAGGTTATACTGCTCGCGGAAGTAAAATCAGTATGAGCGTTTCCCCTTCTGTTCGCTTGCTAGTAAACCTATATTCATCACGAGTGCCGCCTGAATGGTAAAAAAAACGTTTCTCCGTCGCACACTTCTCCTCGTCATATCTCTTTCACTCTTCGCGCTCCATATTTTTGCGGGTGAGCCAACTATCTGGGAGATAAAGTCCAGAACGGAACTTCTGCGAGGCGAAGCGCGCGGCGTCTCCATCACGGATACGGGCGTCCTGACGCTCGCTCCGCGCTTCACACAGCTCTTCAGCACGGACCAGCCCTACATCTGGGCGAGCGCGTCGGACGGCGCGGGCAACATCTATCTGGGAACGGGGCACGACGGTAAGCTTTACCGCGTCGGGGCGGACGGGCGCGGCTCGCTCCTCTACGATGCTGCGGAGTTGGACGTGACTGCGCTGGCTACGGGCCGCGACGGCGCGCTCTTTGCCGGGACGTCTCCGGACGGGAAAGTTTATCGCATCTCGGCGGACGGCAAGGCTGAAGTCTATTTCGATCCGCCGGACAAGTATATCTGGTCGCTCGCGGTTTTGCCGGACGGGCAATTGGCCGTCGGGACAGGCGACAACGGCAAGCTCTATAGAGTCCGCGCTGCGGGCGCCAAGCCTGAAGACTCATTGCTCGTTGACACGAATGAAACGCATGTTATCTCGCTCGCGGTTGATGCGAAGGGACAGTTGATTGCTGGAACCGATCCGGGCGGACTCGTTTTGAGAGTTTCGCCTGACGGGAAAGCCTTTGCGCTCTTCGACGCGCCGTTGCGGGAGATTCACGCACTCGCGCCCGCCGCTGACGGTTCGATCTACGCGCTTGCTTTGAGCGATGCGGCCTCCGCTCCTCGCGGGTTGAGCGCGCCCGCGCCGCGCCCGCAGTCCACAGAATCTTCGAGTGAGGGACAGGGAAGTGCGACCGTGACGATTACGGCGATTGACGAAAGCGGCGCGCCTCTTCAGACCCAACAGACGCAGGGACGCAGCCGCGGCGATCTCTCAAACGCGCGCAGTGCTGTCTTTCGCATCTTGCCTGACGGCGGGACCGACACGTTGTGGAGCAGTTCCTCTATCACGGCGTTCGCCGTCGCACCCGCGCCACAAGGCGGGAGCGTGCTGGTCGGAACGGCCGATAAAGGGCGCATCTACTCTGTGACAGATGACGGGCGCGATACCCTCCTTCTGCAATCAACCGAAGGACAAATTTCAACCTTCGTCGTGCGCGGGCGCGAAGTGTTCGCGGCCTCCAGCAATCAGGGGAAACTCTTCCGCTTCGGTTCAGAGGTGGTTACTGAGGGCAGTTATGACTCCCCCGTAAGAGATGCCAGGCTGGTCGCTTCCTGGGGCCGCATCTGGTGGCGCGGGCGCGGGAACGTTGAGTTACAGACTCGGACGGGCAACAGCGAGCGGCCGGATGTGACCTGGAGTGAATGGAGCACAGCTTATCGCGATCCCGCGGGCACACAGATCACCAGCCCCCGCGCGCGGTTCATACAATGGCGCGCAGTTTTGCGTTCGCCGGTTGGGACAGGGGCAGGCATCGTTGACACGAATATGGAAGACGTCAGCCTCGCTTATCTGCCGCGCAACGTGGCGCCGGAAATCCTGAACATCACGACCTTGCCGGTCGGCGTCGGCCTCCAGCCCATCGTCCAGATTCAAGCTGACCCGAATATCGAGTCGTCAGGTCTTGACCCGAGCGTCTTCGGGGCGGCCGCGCAGGTGCCTCCAAGACGTCTTTATCAACGTGGCGCCCGCTCGCTGCAATGGCAGGCGGAAGATCGCAACGGCGACACGCTGGAATATGCTGTTTACTATCGTGCGTTAAATGAAAGCTCTTTTCGGCTGTTGAAAGATAAGCTGCGTGAGAACTTCTATACGGTTGACGGGGCGACACTGGCGGATGGCCGCTACGTTTTCAGAGTCGTGGTCACAGATGCGCCCGACAACCCTGCCGGGCAGGCGCTCATGGGTGAGCGCACGAGCGAGCCTGTTGACATAGATAACACACCGCCGGTCGTGCGTTTGGTGGGAGAGCCGCAAATCAGTGGTGACCGGGTGCGAGTCACACTCGACGTGGAGGATGCCACGGGGATGTTGAAGCGCGCGGATGCCAGCATTGATGGCGGGACGTGGCGCTCGGCCTTCCCCGAAGACGGCATTGCGGACAGCTCGCGCGAGCGTTACACGCTCGATCTGCAGGTCGCAGGCGTCGGCGAGCACACGATTTCATTGCGCGCTTTCGATATGAACGGGAACGTCGGCAGCATCAGGCTCACCGTCAGGCGATGAGGAGGCAAAAGGGAAGCTTAGAGGCCTGCGCTTCATCTTTAACTTCTACTTTTCCCTCTTGCCTCATATCGTGTGAGGCTCGTTTGAAAGCGTGCGTTGCGGCCGGTTTGTTGCTAAGCTATTGACTGCCATAGCGGGACGTGAGAGCTGGCGGGCGCGTGGCACCCATCTTGCTGTACTCCGGGACGGCGCGTCTCTTCTCTCTCCCTCCCATGCGCGCTCATGTGAAAGGGACATGAGGAGGCCACACGTAATTATGGACAAGTTAAAGCGAATTTTAATGGCGGCCCTGATGTGCTGCGTTGTTTCTGTCGGCGCGCTCGCACAGAAACAGGACCCGAAGCCGCCACCGAAACCAGATCCGCCGGTAGTGAAGGGCGAGACGGAGAAGAATCCTCCGCCTGACAAAGATAAGAAGGACGATAAAAAAAAGCCTTGAGGCAGCTTTTACAAGCATTTTCGGTTAACTTCCTCTAGGAAGTGACCAATTCAGATAAGGCCCCCACGCGTTGAATCAATAGTGGGGGCCTTATCTCTTGATAAAGAAAGGTTATTAAAAGCATTATGATTGCTCACAGGGTAATTAGATTCCTGATTATTACAACCACCTTGTTCTGTGGCGCTTTGTCATCACAGATTTTCCACGCATCCGCGATTGCTCAAGGCAGCATTGACCGTCGTCTGATTGCTCGTGCGCGTCAAATCACCGGAGATGATTTCCCTGTATTTACCAGAACCCCGCGCGGCGCTCTTGTCCTTGCCAGGACAACGCCGCGCGCGGAGGTCCTGCGAGCGGTTGACGACGGTTTGACGGAACTCTTCGGCGTCGCCCGCCGGCACGGATTTCGCGCGCGGCTGGACTACTCTAATTACACAATCTTCATCGCGCGCGCCGACAGGGTGAAAGATAGTCAGGGCAATTATTCGCCGGACATAGCCGTGCCCGCGGGCCAGTATGCAGGGGGCTACTACGATCAGGGCGGGTACATCTATGCCGCCGGGATGGTTCTGGCATTCAACCCCAGCGCCTTTATCATCGCAGAGCACGAGAGAGATTTAGGACGCATCTCGAATGTCGTGCGCTATGAAGGCGAGCATCTCGTCCTCTATTACAACGACCGCGCTCTCTACCAGAAGACGGCGGATCACAGCCGCGGCGGTGGGCACCCGATTCTCCAGTAATCAAAGTGATAATCACATAACAAGAACGGCCACCTGTTGATGGCCGCTTCTGTTTAATGACTTGGTGCCCGCTGTTGGACTCGAACCAACGAAGCCTCTCGCGTGTGAAGCGAGCGCTCTACCAACTGAGCTAAGCGGGCATGCTCATTTTAGGGACACCGCATGCTAACAAAGCCACTTTGTTAGCGTCAAGCCGGACAGATTCCGGCTTGTGCAGGCTAGAAAAAGCGGGTGGGTAAGGTTCAGCCCTGTTAACTGTTACTGTCCTGCTGCCTGATCGTCCGGGCCGGCCGGTTGCTGCTCGTTGACCTTCACTGTGTCGGAATTAGCATCTATGTAGTAATGGTTCCTCCCCGTCGCGCCGAGGCCTTCGCTCTGCTGCGGATCGGCATTGATGCTGTAGAAGGGGGGTTGGCCGCTGGCTTTCTCTTTGAGCGTAATCTTGAAGACATAACCGCTCACAACCGGGGCGTCGCCGGCGAATTTCTTGTCCAGGTTAACATCCGTAATCATCTGGTCAAACGTGCCATAGGCATTGCCCTGATGCTGTTTATGGTAGAGCCTCTGATTCACTGCGAGCGTCTGAAGAGTTTTGATGGCGGCGGCTTCGTTGCCGGCGCGCGTGATGGCCTGGTAGGCTGGAATGCCGACGCCTATCAGGATGCCTATGATAGCGATAACGATCATCAACTCGATGAGCGAAAAGCCTCGTGCTCTTAAATGACGTTTATGATTCTTTCTCATGCTTGGTCTCACCTCACACATATTTCACGAATTAATCTTCCAGTAGTTCCGCAAATACAAGATGATTGCTGGGGGCATCCCGTTTTCTTCGGACGCGGGAAATTTTACTACAACGGAGTGGCGCGCGTCACTCGCCCACGCCCTCGCGGAGAGACGCCGAGCGGTTCCCTATAAACGGCAGGATTTTAGAGTTTACTGGTATTTGGAGGTGCGGTGGCCTTCCCGAACATGTAGAATGGCCGGAAAGCCGCGAGAGGAATTAAGGGAAGCTTTTATGCATAGATTACAGACGGCTAACAGGGAAGAAGAGCAAGGCGCCCCTGCCGCCCTTGAGAAGATAGACAGGCTTCAGGCAGCGATAGAGTGCGTCATCAAGGGAAAGCCGGAGGCTGTGCGACTGGCGATAGTGACGCTGATCGCGGGCGGCCACCTGCTCGTCGAAGACGTGCCGGGCGTCGGCAAGACGACGCTCGCCCACGCCCTGGCGCGCGCTCTGGATTGCTCCTTCCAGCGGATCCAGTTCACGTCCGACCTGTTGCCCTCAGATGTTATTGGCCTCTCGGTCTATAACCAGCACACGGGCGTCTTTGATTGGAAGCCCGGCCCTGTTTTTGCCAACGTCGTGCTCGCAGATGAGATTAATCGCACGACGCCGAAGACGCAGTCGGCACTGCTGGAAGCAATGGGCGAAGGGCAGGTGACGGTCGAGGGTGAGACGCGTCCTTTGCCAGCGCCTTTCCTCGTCGTCGCGACGCAGAACCCCATCGAGCACCACGGCACATACCCGCTGCCGGAGTCCCAGCTCGACCGCTTCATGCTGCGGCTGCGCATAGGTTATCCGGGCACGGAGGATGAGCGGCAAATCTTGCGCGACCGCGAGACGGCAGAGCCTCTCAATGAGTTGCGCCCAGTGATGTCGGGCGAAGATGTCGTTCAGTTGCAGCGACAGGTCACGGGAGTCTCTGTTGATGACGCGCTCGTGGATTATCTAATGCGGATCGTGAACGCGACGCGCGAGACGGAGATGCTGGATTTGGGCGTGAGCCCGCGCGGCACATTAGCCCTCTTCCGCGCGGCGCAGGCGCTGGCCCTGACGGAGGAGCGCACCTTTTGCGTCCCGGACGATATCAAGCGGCTAGTGCTTCCGGTCTTCTCACATCGCCTTGTCGTCAGCTCACGCTTCTCCTCTTCGCTGCGCCGCAGCGAAGAGGCTGAAGCTGTCCTCAAAGAAATCATGAAGACGGTGAGCGTACCCCTTTAATAGTCTGGAGTCTCAGAGTCTGGAGTCCGAAGCCAAAAGCTTTTTCTTCAGACTCCAGACTCCAGACTCCAGACTCCAGACTGCTTATGAAAAAGCGGCGCAACGTTATCTTAAGCACGCTGCTGGTGCTGCTAGGCCTGGGGATGGCGTCTGTCATCCTGATTGCGCGGCGCGCCGGCGATATGCAGCTCGCCAATATCGCGGCCATCGCCTCGCTCGTCCTGGTTCTTCTCATCATCATCCTGGTTGTGCCTCCGCTCGCGCGTTCGGCGCGCAGGGAAGTCTCGCGACTCGATCTTCCGGTCCATCTCACGAAAGGCGGTCTTATTTTTCTGGGCGTTCTGGCTGTCGTAGCTTTCGCCGCCTGGAACACAGGCAACAATCTTCTCTTTCTAGTCTTCTCGCTTCTCGCTTCGGCGCTCTTCGTCTCCTGGGCGGCGGCGCGCGCAAGCCTTCGAGACCTGATCGTCTCGGCGCGATTCCCGGACCACATCTACGCGGGCGAGCCCGCTCCCGTCATCGTGACCTTGCGCAACACGAAAAGATTTCTTCCTTCGTTTTCAGTGCTGGTCGCGGCGCGCGGGCCAGGAAGCTTTGACGGGCGGAAGGGTAAAAGTAAGAGGCGTAAGCGCCCGCCCTTCGCCAGGCGCACGCTCGCCTACTTTATGTACGTGCCCCATCGCGCCGCGGCAGAGCAGCGCGTCGAACAGCTCTTTGAGAAGCGCGGGCACCAGTTGATCACGGGCTTCGAGCTTTCGACCCACTTTCCGTTCGGATTCTTTCGCCGCCGGAGACGGTTGCGCGCGCGCGATGTTGACATCATCGTCTATCCGAAACCTGAACCGCTCGGCGATGAGCTGCACCTGTTGCCGATGAACGCCGGGCGGCTCGTCTCGACGCGGCGGGGCGCAGGGCACGATCTTTTCAGCCTGCGCGATTACCAGCCGCAGGACGATCTACGCCACATTGATTGGAAGGCGACGGCGCGCGTCCGCCGCCTGATCGTGCGGCAATTTACTGCTGAGGATGAGCGGCGTGTGACGATTGCGCTCGATACACGAGCTCACGATCCTGTGGATGAGAAGGAGTTTAACGAGCGCTTTGAGCGCGGCGTGACGCAGGCCGCTTCTCTTGTCGCCCATTTCATAGACGAGCGCGCCGAAGTGCGATTGGTAATCGGGGAAGAAGGAGGGCGATACGGCGTCGGTCTCGAACAACTTTACAGTTGTCTCAAAAGACTCGCGCTGGCCGTGCCCGGAAACCTGGAGACCAAAGATACGCAACTTTCAATCGCATCAGATGCGCCGGACTCTGCATCGCCCGCTGGCGACGACAACTACGTCATCCTCCTGACGACCGCCGCGCCCGGCTCCATCCCCGCGAATGTCTGGCGCACTTCACACGTGATTTATCTATGACCGTGGTTTTCGACACACAAGGTAAGTTAGGAGAGACAATGTAGATCTCCTCTACATCTAGAGTGCTATCCTACTTTTGCGCGTCTTCTGCTTTCTAACGTTCGGCGAGCATTGAAGAGCTTGGTTCTCGGAAGTTGGCTTGAAAATAATATGATGGGCATGGCCTTTGAAAACCCATAATGCTATACCTTCCTTTTCGCTCGAATAAATGTCCAAGCCGACAACATCGGTTGGGGATCTCTTATATGTGTTTTCATCCATGACAAATTTCGTTATGGGGACTGCCTCTTCTAGTAAAAGCTCAATGTAGGTGATCGTGCCGACTGGCACATTCCAACGCTTTCCGAATGCCTCATCACAAGGGCGCTTTGTAAAGCCTATCTTCACCTTATCTCCGTTCAGGCTATAGAATTCATCTGACTTACATGTATTAAGACCTAAAACGCGTTTGGCATCTTCACATGTAGAGTGCATAGGTACGATGTCACGCCACGACTTCGATGGGGAGTTGCTTATAAACTTTTCATCTCCAGGTTTGGGATGCGCCGTAGGCTTATGGTTAGGACAGCGTAAATATTCGTCCTTTTTGGTCCCGAAGTATTCAAATCCATCCGCCTCCCCATCTGGACGTACAAAGAAGGAGAAGCCTTCTTCGTAGTTAACGTAGTGAAAGAAATCTGTCTTTTCCGGGTCCCTCGCTTTTGTGAATTTGCTTTCGTCAATATGTAGGTCGACGAATTTAGGCTTCATTTTCGGGTAAACCGTGAAAGTTATGACTGTGCCGATAGGGATGTTCCATCTTCCGGGCGGCTTCCCCTCACAAGTGGACTCGGAGAAGTAGATGAAGACTTCCTCCTCCTTCAAATCATAGAAAGTGGTCGCGCATTTTTTGATGCCTAAAATACGTTTCACATCCTCACACGTGGAGTGCATAGGTACGATGCCCCGCCACTCTTTGGCCTGAGAGCTGCTTGATAAAATCAGTAAAAAGAAGGTAAGCGTCAGAACAGCCTTAGCAGATCTCATAGTCACACCCCTTATTTGCCGGTATCAATTACCAGGTGTGGAAGCCTTATATCTCTGGCTCTTTACCTTGATATATTAGCACCGCAAATCACAGCTATCCCTTTTTGTCGGCCCATACGTAATGCTTAACACTATGTCTGCACCTTCTCTTGATTCGATGGTAATTCCTTCCTCATCGTTAACATAATATAGAACCCCTGGAACATGTCCGTTTCTCTCAACAATAAGTTTATATTTATCTAAATTGAGTACACTGGAAACTAAGATTTTTGATATTGAGCATTGTCAGCATTGACTTCTCGGTAATGCCGATTCAATTTGCCTCTGGCTGACTCAATGGAGAACTGCCACTCAATCTTGATGGCTCTCTCTTCAC
>Ga0268243_1000049_pt1 | contig 50865 bp, 47 predicted proteins | sample BulsoiMagMametaG_FD_200254 | JGI IMG/M metagenome (GOLD analysis project Ga0268243, IMG submission 200254) | Bulk soil microbial communities from Mexico - Magueyal (Ma) metaG (v2) (version 2) | ecosystem: Environmental > Terrestrial > Soil > Agricultural land | place: Mexico: Magueyal...
AAGCAGAAAGCAGTAGGCAGTAAAAACCAGGAGCGTTTTGCCTTGACTGCCTTCTGCCTTGTGCCTTCTGCCTTCTGCTCTCCTAAATCCGCATTCCGCAATTGACTAGACTTTGGCGAAGACGATCACGAGCGCGAAGAGCACCAGCGATTCGATGAGCGCCAGACCGATAATCATCATGATCTGGATGCGGCCCGCCGCGCCTGGATTGCGCGCAGCGCCCTCGACGGCCGAGGCTGCGATGCGCGACTGGCCGAGCGCGCCGAGTCCTGCGGCGATGGCAAAGCCGAAGCCCGCAGCCAGCGCCTTGTACTTGTTCACACTCGCGTCGTTATCTTTCTCTACAACTTCTGCCGCAAAAGAGGTGACGGCAGTCATCAGGATGCAGAGCATGCTGAAGAACATGAGCCTGAGTTTTCTCATCTCGATTCCTCCTTGAGATTTGTTTAGGCTTCAAAGGATTCAAGGGAATCTAAGCCGCAGATGAATCATGGAATCGGAAAGAACGCTTCGCGGTCTATTATTTCGCCCGCCTCCGGTATTCGCCGCCCCTCGTACAACGGCGCGCCAGCGATGCAAGCATGCCTGCTCTTTCGGAAAATCCCGAGAGCAATGATGCGCGTTCTCCTCCGCTCCTTCTCTTAAAGCTTTCGGCTTCCCTTCCTCGCTTTGAAAAATTTAACTACCGAAACGCCTCAACGTGCGCGGGCGCGTCTGCCTGCGCCGCTCAAAACGCTTAAATACAGTTACGAGTGACGAGTGACAAGTGACGAGAAAAACCGTTCTTGCTTGTCACCTGTCACTCGTCACTGCTTTTATGTCAAGACTGGTGCGATGATCTCTTCTCCTTCGTCATGCGCGTGCCCGTGCTCAGCGTGCTCGTCGTGCGGCGGATGCGAGACTTCGCTGATGTAGACCATCGAAAGAAACATAAAGATGAATGTCTGGATGAATGCGACGAACAGCCCGAGCGGCATCAAGAGGACGGGAACCACCCAGTAGGTGTAAGGCGCGCCGAGGTTGGCGATATTCTCGACGACCTTTTCGTCCGCGAACATGTTACCGAAGAGACGTATGCCGAGCGACATCGGGCGGATAAAGTTGCTGATCAGCTCGATGAGAAAGAGCAACGGCGCAATCGCCAGCACTGGCCCGGCGAAGTGCCTGAGATGGCCGAAGAGCCCGTTCTCTTTAATGCCGATGTAGTTGTAATAGACGAACGACGAGATGCCTAGCGCGAAGGTGACGCTGGTCGCGGAGGTCGGGGCCATCATGCCAGGGATGAAGCCCATCAGGTTAGAGACCAAGATGAGCATGCCGAAGGTGGCGACGACCGGGAAATATTTGACGCCGTGTGGACCGACGACATCCACGATCAGGTTCCGCACAGCGAGCACGCCGACCTCAAGCGTCTGCTGCCCGCCCGAAGGCTCATCTTCCGACAGCTTTCGCTTCAACAGCCAGATAATAATGATGCTGAAGATGCAGGCGATGATGAACATCACCGTGTACCAGGGGACGGCCGTTTCCGGCGAGTACCGCCCGATGACCGTTGACGCATCCGTGCCGAAAAGCTTATCCCAGTAAGGCTTCGTGTACTTCAACTGAAAATCGTGGATGGGTCCGCCGATGGCCTCGTTAACCTTCTGCACAATCCAGGGAATATGCTCCGCGGCATGCTTCGTCACTTTTTCGCCGTGCTGGGCAGCAGCCTCCCCGCCCCCGCCCTCGCTCAGTAACCAGAACAACATTTAAGTTTCCTCTCGATTGACGATTGCGAAATAGATTTGAATGAAAGCTTCGATCATCATGGCGACCGCGAACGAACAGAGGCCGAGAAGCGTCGCAACGATTGAGACAAGGTCGAGCGCGTACAGGGCGGCCACCACCCCGGCGATAATGAAATAACGCAGCACGTAGCGCGCAGCTTTGATCTTCACGCGCTTGCCGCTCGCCGCCGTGCTGAAGACCGCCGCGAGCGAGGTGTGCAGCCAGTGATAATTGAAAAGCGATAGCACGCCGCCGACTAAGAGCCCCGTCGTCACGCGCCACGGCGCAAGCACAGCGCTGACGATCACAGCCACCGCTACAATCACGCACATCAGGCGGAAAAGGCGGCGCTCCATCCTTACCGGATCGGTTCCGGCAAGCGCACTGCGGCCTGCACTGTTCACGATTTCACTCATAACCGAAGCAGGAGATTTTACACAGACACGCGCGCGGTGTCGAGTTAAGCGCGGGCTGAATCAGGGTCTATTCATTCTCGACGGAAAGAGAACGATCCACGAAGCCACACGAAACGACACGAAATTGCTGTGGTTTGTTTCGTGTCGTTTCGTGTGGCTTCGTGGACAGTGCTGTTTCTCTACTTTCCTCAGTCTCGAAAATGAATAGACCCTGGGGCTGAATAGTTTACCAATAGAAGCGCCAGCGGGAGCATCAATAAGATATTTTCAAACCTTCTCGATACAGGACATCTATATGCTTCCCGTACCACTTCTCAACATTACGTCCACACCATGGACAAAAGACAATCCTTATATCAACCACTGTTGAAACGGGAATATCGGACTTAATATGGCCTTCCTCTCCAAGATCAAGGGCACGATATTGCATCATTATCTCTGGCACGCCTGATGAATCTCGCCCGATTAGAATGGCGTGCCCGCTCTGTCCGGCGGAGTCATAATGAGACTTAAATCCAATGCAACACCATTTCATAGGACACTTCTATTGGCCCATCATGCTCAGGAAATCCTGGAGAGCAGCCGTATGAATTGATAAAACCCGATGCCCGCGCCAAGCACTATGCCTGCGACCACCAGCCAGGGACTCGTGCCGAGCCAGCGGTCAAGCCCCCACCCGATAATCAGGAGCGTCACAGTGGACAGGACAAAAGAGAGCACGCCCGCGTAAACCAGCCCGCTCTTGCGAGTCACACCTTCTTCGTCGCGTTCAGGCATTGCAAGGGGTCGGGGGTCGGGGGTCGGGGGTCAGTGAAAAGCCTTAAACCGGCCCCTGACCCTTGGTCCCCGGCCCCTGTAATCACCAACTATTCCGCCTCAAATAATTCCTCGGCACTTCGTAAAGCTGGGCGCGGCGGGAGTGGCGCATGGAGTCGTGTATGAAGCAGACGTGCGTGCACCAGCAGGCGCGCCCTTCGTCAATTGCGCCCAGCTCCTTCTGGCGCTCCTCTGCGGACCAGAGCTGCCGAAAGTCGTAATCGTAGTCCGAGAGCGTCGCGAACTTGGAGCGCAGCTCGCAGGCCCGGACGTCGCCGTTATAGTCAATGACGGCGGTCGTCTCGCCGGCCGTGCAGGGGAAAGGCCACGCGGTCGGCCCACTGAAGTTTTCGTGCTGCGTGCGATAGTGTGTCGTGATCGTCCCAACGTAAGCGACCGATTTGATGAAGCGCCGGCTCGCGTCATCGTCCGCAAACATGCGCCCGGCGTAGCGCTTCGTGAGCAAGGACGCGCGCCTGTACATTTCGGGCAGGACTTCCGGCGGCACACGTTTGATCTCGTCACCCGCCTTCGTCTCCCCACGGATGATGTTGAAGTAGTGGCCGTCGAGCCGGAAATTCTCCCACAGGTACTCGGAGAGCTTCTCAATCTCCCAGTAGTTCTCGGAGCAGACGACCGTGTTGACGTTGAGGCGAAAGCGGTCCGCGTACTTCTCTTTCAAAGGATAGAGAGCGCGGATGCAGTCGAGCGTTTTCTCCCAGTTGCCGGGGACGCCCCGTATCTCGTCGTGCGTCTGCCCGTAGCCGTCGAGCGCGATGTTCAGGTAGAGGTCGAGGTGCGGATGTAGCCCGAGCGCGTGATCCACGACTTCGTAAGTGCGCGTCTTGACGAGCGCGTTGGTCGGGATGATGACGCGGCGGACCCCGTTATTGTTGATGAAGGTGTCAATGATTCCGGTCAGATCACGGCGCAGCATCGGCTCGCCGCCAGAGAGCCAGAGGTCCGTGATGGGCGGCATCGTCCTGGAGACCTTCTCGATCTGCTCGAAGGTCATGTCGCCCGGCCGATTCAGCTCTTCATGATAAAAGCAGGTCTTGCAGAAGGCGTTGCACCGCGAGGTGACGAAGAGGATCAGCGTCCCGAGACGCTTCTCGCGTTTCGTCGAACGCAGGAGCTGTACGAACTGTGCGGCTTTAGAAGACATAACGAGAGTCTGGAGTCTGGAGTCTGGAGTCTGGAGTCTGGAGTCTGGAGTCAAAGGCGAGTTTTTGCTTTTGACTCCAGACTCCAGACTCCAGACTCTCTAGACTGTTTTGATAATGACAGTTTCGTTGGGCGATTTCAATTCGTAGGTGATGCCACGCCAACGTATTCGGCGCGAAAGAAGCGCGCCGAGCGAATTGTAGAGATAGAGCGCAGAGGCGAACGGCCATACAAAGAGATGCATGAATGCGCCGCGTCGCAACTCTCTGCGGTATCGCGCGAGCGGAAAGCTGACGGCACGCAGACGCAAAGCGGCCTTGGCGATTCCGAGCGCATAGATTGCGAGGACGAAAGCTAGCACCCACACGTAAGAAAGCCCGAGCGCTGCCCTCGTGATCGTCAGAGCGATGCCGCCGAAGAAGACGAGCACGAAGAGAAGATTGCTGAAGAGAACTATCTTCCAGAAGCGCGGCGCGTAAACTCTGGTGATCTTCAACTGGCGCGTCGTAAACTCCAGCAGCTCACGCCAGCCGCAATCCTCATGTGAAGCGGTCAGGCAGCGTGGCACGAAATGTATTGGCAGGCCCTGGCGACGAAGCGCGCGCATCATCGCAAAATCGTCAGAGGCAGCGCCGCGCCATTCGTCCAACACTCGGGCGCGCTCGAACGTCGCACGGCGGATAGCCGTCGAGCCGCCCCAGCAAAAGTTTCTGTCGCTTTGAGGACCGAGAGCGGACGCAATCGAAGCGTTCCAGACGGCGCGCAGATTGGAAGCGAGACCGCCTTTAACGGGAATGAACCAGCGGTAACCCGTGGCCGCGCCCACTTCCTCGTCGGCGAGAGGAGAAACCAATGCTCGCAGCCAACTCTCCTGCGGTCGCGCGTCCGAATCAACGAAGACCAGAATCTCGCTCTCAGGATTGGCCTCAACAACAGCAGCGCGAAGGTTATGGACCTTCTGCCCGCTGCTCGCTGCATCGCCCGCGACAAGAACCCTGCCCGCAACTCCTTCGACTTCGGCGAACTCTCTTCGCAACTCTTCTATCAATGGAAGCGCGGGGTCGTTCTGGCTGTCAGTCACGAAAATGATCTCGTAAGCCGGGTAATCCTGCCGAAAGAGCGCCGCCAGGTTTTCTCGCAAGCCCTGATCTAATCCGCGACATGGCGCGATGATGGAAGCATAAGGCGTAAAAGTTTGATTGTCTTTCGCAGTCTCTCGCCGTATGTAAGAGAGATAACGCGCGCCGCCCCGAAGCGAGATGATTGCCTGAATGATGAGCAGAGCGGCGAAGATGTAGAAGATGTACATAAAATGTTTGAGGCGGCGATTCTACTTGAGACGCCGCCTCAAACAAATCCGGACTCTCTCACCCGCAGTATCTCAGACACAATTCGTATCGCGGGTAACAGGAACGCCTTGAAGATCTATTTCGGCTAGTCCTGAGACACCTGCGATAAGAATTGGCGCACTTCTTCCGGCATCGCTTGTCTGGTTTCGGGGCAGCGGATTCCGTTGTGGACGAATTCGAATTCTGACCAATGAGAGATGGTCCGGCAAAAGCTAATTGAGCCGTTAAGGTCAAAGCGAGAAGGAAGAGGCTAATCCGAAAACTTTTCCTTTTCATCTTTCGAGTCTCCTGTTAGGTTAAGCCTGTGCCGTAATCCTCCATGAAAAACGCTTAATCCCTGCGGCAACAAGCGGGGGAATAATATCCTCGGCGAGGTTGTCCATAAGTCCTTGGAGCTTAGAGTATCGGCTGTCAATACTCGCGCTTCATCGGCCGCAACGTCGCAGACACTGTCTCAGGCGCGCACGGCAGCGCGCGGTCGAAGGCGGCACGACGCCTCTGGTGCAGAGACGATATTGTCGCCAACACCTCTCGCGGCAGCGCCTGCTACGCTGCACGCCTCGCGTCGCGGCAGTTGAGACTGTCGGGTCTTTGCGAGGCGGTGTTGAGGTATTGGCGAGGGACAATTGAGAGGTGAAAGTGAGAGCGAGGATGACTAGAAGAGATCGCGTTAGCTTGCTTTTCATCTTTTTTATCTCCTGATTACAGCCAGCGCCGTATCGCCGCCCGTAAAGCGCAGAAAGGAGACAGCGACAAGTCTTTTATTACGGCTGCTGGCTTTTGACTTTTACGAACACCACGCTTTTGGTTAATTCAGTATTGTACTTGCCCCACCTGACCCTGAATCGCCTGCTGTTTATTCGTTCAAGCGACAAAATGAAGTCGCCCTTTTTATATAGCTGCACGCCGAATTGATTAAGCTCGCCGCCGTTCGGGTAACTTTTAAAATACAGACTTGCCTTATTCCCGCGCTCTCGCACTTCGCAGAGGATTTCATCATCGGTCTGATAGCCGTTCGCCTGGATGGTGGCTGTATTGTCGGGCAGGATTGTGATGGCGTAGCTAACCACAATCCCTGTTCCGCCGGCCGTGCGCCCCAGATTCGCAGTGTGCTCATATCGCCCGGCCCAGACTGACTGCCCTTCGACGGCAACCGTGGCGAAAGCGCAGAGGACCGTAGCAAGCACGAGTCTTTTGATCTTCATCATGTCTCCTCCGTGGCGCAAAGCTACCACAATTGAACACGATTGAATATTCAAAATTTGAGGAGACTATTCCGCAAACTTACTGCGGACAGCGGCGCAGACAATTTCTGTACCTGACCGCGCAGGCCCGCCTGCGACCCGTATTCCCACCGGCCGCCCGGAGGCACCTGCGATAGGCGTTGGTGCAACGTCTGCGGCAATCTGCCGGAATCGGGATTCCCGGTCCTGTGTTCTGCGTTTCCATCGTGGTAGACGAATTTGAGTTCTGCGATTGTACTGCTGTAGAGAAGAACGACAGTTGAGCCGTCAAAGCCAGAACGATGATGAAGAGTGAGAATTGAGTTCTTCTGTTTCTCATGTTTGTGGCCTCCTAAAGGGTGTGCTGCCCGACGCTGAAAAGCACTCGAAACCTGCGGCAGCCGCAAGGTTAGTGAGGTAAAAGTTTCTGCGCGATGTCAATGAACGGCTGCGGGTAGATGCCTATGAAGATGATGCCGACGAGCGAGACGACGAGCGCCGTCGTCAGCGCCGGCGACATCGAGAGCGGGCGGTCATCTGCCCCGCGATCCGAGAGGTACATGGCGCGTATGAAGCGCACGTAGTAGTAGAAAGAGACGACCGTGTTGATGATGGCCCAGATCGCCAGCCAGTAGTACCAGGATTTGCCGTCCGTGTCGCCTCTCTGGATAAGGCCGCCGAAGAGAAAATATTTTCCAATAAAACCTCCCGTCACCGGCAATCCCCCGAGCGAGAGCATGAAAATGGTCATTAGGATCGCCATGCCCGGAGCCTTCTGCCCCAGCCCGGTCATGTCGTTAACGTTGTCGCCGATAATTCCGCGCCGCCTGAGACTGATGATGATTCCGAACGCGCCCAGATTCATCAAGGTATAGACGAGCAGGTAGATGGCGAGGCCGACGTAGCCATATCCGTTCATGGCGATCAGGCCGAGCAGTAGATAACCCGCGTTAGAGATTGAAGAATAGGCCAGGAGACGCTTTGAGTTCTCCTGCGTCACCGCGGCCCAATTGCCGACCAGGATGGTGATGGCGGCGACCAGTCCGAGAAGCGGCGCCCAATCGGCGCGCATGTCCGTTAAAGCCTCCATGAAGATGCGCGCGAAGAGCGCGAAGCTCGCGGCTTTCGAGCCCGTCGAAAGAAAAGCCGTCACGGGAGTCGGCGCGCCTTCGTAGGCGTCCGGCGCCCACATGTGAAACGGCACGGCCGCGATCTTGAAGAAGAGGCCCGCGGCAATCGCAATCATGCCCAGGAGCAGGAGCGGGCGCAGCGGGAGCATTGTCGCCGCGGCGCTCGCATCCGTGGAAGTTAGAGCCTTGGTGACGGCGCGAGAAATATCCCCCAGATTGGTCGAGCCTGCGACCCCGTAGAGCAGGGACATTCCGTAGAGCAGAATTCCGGACGAAAACGCGCCGAGCAGGAAGTATTTCATCGCCGCTTCGTTCGAGCGCTTCCGCCGCTTGGTGAAGGCCACGAGCACGTAGAAGGTCAGGGCCATCAGCTCCAGGCTGATGAAGAGCGAGATCAGGTCGTAGCCGCAGCCCAGAAACATCATGCCAACGGTCGCGAAGAGGACCAGGGCGTAATACTCGCCGTGCTGTTCGCCCTCGACGTCCAGAAACTTTATCGAGATGGCAATCGAGAGCGCTGCCGCCAGCAGGAAAATCAGCTTGAAGAGAATGGCGAACCCGTCTATCCGGACCATGCCGTAAAAGCCATCGAACGTGGTCAGAAGGCCGGTCCCTTTCAGACTCCGTATCCCACCCATATCAATGAAGAGCACGGCGAGCGAGACCAGCGCCAGCCCGATCCCGACGAGCGAGAAATAGGCGGTCCACTTGCCCTTCCTGTACGGGAGGACGACCTCCATGACGAGGGCGACGCACGCGCAGACCGTGAGGATGATCTCGGGCGCGATCAATTGCAGATCGTTCAGGTTGAAGAGCTGCGTGCTGTTGGCTTGAAGGAATGAGAGCATATGTCAGTGGTCAGTGGTCGGTGGTCAGTGGTCAGCAATGGTCTTTAACTGACCACCGACCACTGACCACTGACCACTTATCATTTAACGTTCAGAGTTCATAGTCGTTCTCGGCGCTTCTTCCGCCGGCGGCGCCTTCGGCTTCGAGTAGTCCGGGTTCGTATGGCGGACGACCGCCGCGACGGGTTTCTGGATATAGTCCACGAATGTTTTCGGATAAACGCCGATCCAGAGCGAGAGGACGACGAGCGGGACCATGTAAGCCCATTCGCGCCCCGACAGGTCCGGCAGATTCCTGTTCTTCGGGTTCTCTATATTGCCGAAGAACATGCGCTGGTAGAGCCAGAGCATGTAGCCCGCATTCAGGATGATTCCGAGCGCGGCCCAGCCGGCCCACCACGGGTTCACCTCGAACGCGCCGCGCATCGCCAGAAACTCCGAGATGAAGACGCAGAGCAGCGGCAGCCCGATGGCCGTCATCGCCATGAAGAGAAAGACTGTGGCGTAGCCCGGCATGACGTGCGAGAGCCCGCCGAATTCCGAAACGATGCGTGTGTGTCGCCGCTCGTAGATGATGCCGACCAGCAGGAAGAGCGCGCCCGAATAGATGCCATGATTGATCATGTGCAGCACCGCGCCGTTGACGCCGTTCGGGTTTACGGCGAAGAGGCCCAGGATCACGATGCCCATCGAGGAGACGGACGAATAGGCGACCAGTTTCTTCACGTCGCCATCTTTTTTGACCACGAAATACATCGCGGCCAGCGCGCCGTAGATGATGCCAATGAGCGCCAGGAAGACCATCACGCTCCTGACCCCGAACGAGCCGAAGTAGCTTTCGTCAAGAGAGGCTTTCGGGAACATCGGCAGGTTGAAGCGGAAGAACCCGTATGTGCCAAGTTTGAGCAGGATGCCCGCGAGGATGACGCTTCCGGCGGTCGGCGCTTCGACGTGCGCGTCCGGCAGCCACGTGTGAAACGGCCACATCGGAACTTTAATCGCAAAGCCGAGCGCGAAGGCGAAGAAGAGCAGGACCTGCATCGTGCCCATATCCATCACGGAACCCATCGCCTGCATGTAGATGATATTGAAAGTGCCCGTCCCGTTCGCCGCAGCGGCCTGCACGCTGTTGGCGACCATGCTGGCCGCGTCTGGATTTCCGGCGAGGTTACCGACGGTCGCCTGCGTAATCTTCGCAGCGATCCCCATGTCCTGCGTCAGAAAATACATCTTGATGACGCCGAGCAGCATGACGACCGAGCCGACCAGGGTATAGAGGAAGAACTTGATCGCCGCGTAGAGACGGCGCTCGCCTCCCCAGATGCCTATCAGGAAGTACATCGGGACGAGCGAGACCTCGAAGAAGAGGTAGAACAGAAAGAGGTCCATCGAAGAGAAGACGCCGACCACAGCCGTTTGCAGGAGCAGCAGAAGGACGTAGTACTCCTTCTCGCGCTTCTCGATGTACTTCCAGGAAGAGAGCGAGGCGATCACGCCCAGAAGCGTCGTCAAGACGATCAGGAGAACGGCGACGCCGTCCGCGCCCATCTGGTAGCGCGCCCCGATGACGGGAATCCATTGCAGGTCTTCGAGGAACTGCATCCCGCCGAGCCCTTTGTCGTAGCCGAAGAGCAGGAGCGACACGATGAAGGCCAGCCCGAACCAAATGGTCGCGAACTTCTTGATAATCTCGCCCTGATGCTTTTTGAAGAAAGCCAGAATCAGGACCGCGCCGATGGTCGGCAGCCAGGTGATGATGGAGAGAAGGTATGGGATTTTCATAAGAAAATTTTGAATTTTGAGTTTTGAATTTTGAATTACTGCTTTAATTCATAATTCAAAACTCATCATTGTTTTACCAGTCCTACTGCCGCTAAAATATCTTTACCGAAAAAGAGGGCGATGGCCAGCACCAGACCGAGCACCATCACGAGCGCGTAGTTCGCCGTCAGTCCAGTCTGCGCCGCGCGAATCAGCCGCGACATCAGTTTGCCTATGAAGCCCGCGACGCCGTTAACCAGGCCGTCCACGACGTAACGGTCGAACCCGCCCGTGATCTTGCTCGCCAGGCGCGTGAGCCATGCAGAGCCGTTGACCGCTCCGTCTATCCCGCGCGAATCAATGGCGTAAACGCCGCGCGCAGCGTCCATCGTGCGCCTCGTGAAGAGCTTGGCGTAGAGTTCGTCAACCCAGTATTTGTTGAAGCTCGCGCGATAAAGCGGGCGCAGGCGCGCCGCCCACACGCCCGGCAGGCTCGGTTTCCTGACGTAAAAGAGCCAGCCCAGGCCCATGCCTATGCCCGCGGCGATGAGCGAGATAATGATAAAGAGCCATTCAGTCCCGGTCTCGCCGAGACTGTTTTCAAGGGAGTGCGCCAGGTTGAACCCTGTATCGCCGAAGGGAGCAGCTGCCTCTTCACCACCGGCCTCGCCGTGCCCTCCTTCCGCCGGTACAGTCGGCTCACTCGAAGCGATTAATGGACCGCCTTCCCTGGACGGCACTCCGTTTTCGAGTTTCGCGTGGCCGCCTTTGCCCTCCGAAACTCCTTCAGGCTTACCCTTTGCTTCCGCAGGATTCCAGATAACGGGCTCAAGCCACGTGACGATGTTCAATTTTCCGCCGACGTGCTTGCCGCCTGTAAAGGCCGGGCTGATGCCTATGAGGCCGCCGATGGTCGCGAGCACTGCCAGTGCTGCCAGCGGGACCCACATCGAAGGCGGCGATTCGTGCGGGACGTGCGAGCCATGACCGTGCGCGCCGTGGCCGTGTTCGCCGCCCTGGTGCGCGCCGCCGATATCGTGCGCAACGTGTTCGTCATGCGCTTCGCCAACGTGCGCGCCCGGTTCATGATGCGGCCTGTCGCCGGCAGACTCCTCGCGCGCGTCGTGCGGCTTCAAGCCTTCGTCAAAAGCGTGCGCGTGTGCTTCGTCGGCCTCGCCGCCAGCAGGTTTCTCCAAAAACCTGGGCTTGCCCCAGAAGGTCATGGCGACGAGCCGCGTCATGTAGAAGGCCGTGCAGGTGGCGGCAATCGTGGCGATGAGCCAGAGAATCCATCCGCCCGGAATGTAATTGGTCGAGACGGTGCGCCACAGGATTTCGTCTTTCGACCAGAAGCCGCTGAACGGAATGATGCCGCAGATGGCGAGCCAGCCCGCGAGGAAAGTCATGTAGGTGTAGGGCATGTATTTCTTCAAGCCCCCCATTCGCCGCATGTCCTGTTCGTGGTGCATCCCGTGAATCACGGAGCCAGCGCCCAGGAACATCAGGGCCTTGAAGAAGGCGTGCGTCATCACGTGGAAGATGCCGATGACGAAAGCGCCGACCCCGCAGGCCAGAAACATAAAGCCGAGCTGTGAGACGGTCGAGTAGGCCAGGACCTTCTTGATGTCGTTCTGCGTGATGCCGATGGTCGCCGCAAAGAGCGCTGTCACCGCCCCGACGATTGCTACGACCAGCATCATCGTCTGCGAGTGCTGGAAGATGACGTTGGTGCGCGTCAGCATGTAGAGGCCCGCCGTGACCATCGTCGCCGCGTGAATCAGTGCGGAGACAGGGGTGGGTCCAGCCATCGCATCCGGCAGCCAGACGAAGAGCGGAATCTGCGCGGACTTTCCGATTGCGCCAATGAAGAGTCCGAGCGCGAGCCAGGACATGAGCCCCCAGGCCCCTAGCGCTTCGAGCGGGTAGCTCGCCGCCTGTTCAAATACGTCGGTGAACTGCGCCGAGCCGAAGGTGGCGATGATGCCGAAGATTGCGAGCGTGAAACCGAAATCGCCGATGCGGTTCGTGATAAAGGCCTTGCGCGAGGCGTCGCCGGCCTCCTTGCGGTCGAAGTAGTAACCGATGAGCAGGTAAGAGCAAAGACCTACGCCTTCCCAGCCGACGAACATCATCAGGAAGTTCGACCCCATGACGAGCACGAGCATCGAGAACATGAAGAGGCCGAGATAGGCGAAGAAACGATAGAACCCTGTATCGCCGTGCATGTAGCCCGTCGCGAAGACGAAGATGCACAAGCCCACCCCCGTGACAATGAGCATGAAGACGGCGGAGAGCGGATCGAGTTGATAACTCCACTCGACGTTGAGGCCGAAGATGCGCCCCGTATGCTCGTTGCGCCGGTTATCTTTCGCCGCCTGCTCGCCGAGCCCCGGCGGGTCTTCCGCCGCCTCTTTACTTTTCGCCTTCGCTCTTTCGGGCGCGCCCTGCGTAATCTCCACGTCGCCGCCTGGAATCCACGTGTAGCTGAACGCGCTGTCCTCGCTCGTCAGATAAGGTATCGGCCAGCGGGCGCCGTCGCCGAAGCCGTAAGACCAGACCGCCAGCACGCTGATGAGAAAGGCGAGCGCGACGGAGCCGACGGCGATCCCCCCGACCAGTTTTTCGGAGAAACGGAACTTGCGCCCGAGCAGGCCGTTGATGGCCGCACCCAGGAGCGGCAGAAGTGGGACGAGCCAGATGTATCTGTACATAGACTCCTTAACTCAGTTCTTCAGGTGCCGGGCCGTAGAGTTTTCTACGGCCTATGATTTTCCGGCCTTGCTCGGAGTTGTCGTCTTCTTCATGTGCGGGCCAAACAGGGTAGTCCAGCTCCGACTGATCTGCTCAAACTCTTCATTGCACGCGCCAGCCCTGTTTTCCGGCAGGACCGGGTCCTTGCCTTTCTCCTTAGGGGCAAGCTGGCAGAGTTCTGGGCTTAAAAGAGGTGTGCCAATCACCACTTCAGCAGGTCTATCTCATCAACCCATATAGTCTCCTTATTACGATAAAGCGCGATGACAATGCCTAAGCCGATAGCGGCCTCGGCGGCTGCGACGACGATAACGAAGACTGTGAACACTTGCCCGGCGACGGCGTTGATGCTGCCGATGTCTTGCAGGTAACGCGAGAAGGCTATGAGGTTCAGGTTGGCCGCGTTCAAGATCAACTCGATTGACATGAAAATGACGATGATGTTGCGCCGCGTGAGCACGCCCGCCACACCGATAATGAAAAGCAGCGCGCCGATCACCAGAAACTTGGAGAGGTCCGGGCGCTTGACGCCTTCCATGATGACATCGAAACGGCTGCCCGTCGCTTCCTGTATGAAAAACGCCAGGGCTGGAGTCAATAAAGTGTTCATAACGAAATCAGGAGTCAGAATCCAGAATTCAGAATCCAGAATGGATAAGGCGGAGAGCCATTCTTTCTTTTATTCTGGATTCTGGATTCTGGATTCTGGATTCTGTTGTTCAAGAACTTCCGGGTCCACGTCGTCCACGGCGGCTTCCTGCTTGACCGTGCGCGCCAGCATGACGGAACCGATGATCGCGACCAGCAGGAGCACGCTCGCGATTTCAAACGGGAGCGAGGCGAAACGGTAAAGGCTGCCGCCCACTCGCTCAGTATCTTTCGTAATCCTGAAGGTGCCTGTCGCCGAAGGTGGCAGAGCGTTCTGTTCCAGACTGCGCCTGGCATCCGCCGCCGAAATTTTATCCTTAGCCTGATCCGACAATCCCTTGTAGCCCTGGTTAATCGCGTAAACGAGGCCGCCCGCGAGCAGCAGGGCGAAAACGAGTGCGGCGATGACCTGCGGCCTGCGGTTGAAGATGCGCTCGCGCCCGCGCTCCTCGGCCCCGACGTTGACCAGCATGATGACGAACAGGAAGAGCACCATCACGCCGCCGACGTAAACCAGAATCTGCACGCCGGCGATGAACTCCGCGCCGAGCAGGATAAAGAGCGCGGCGATTGAGACCAGCGACGAGATCAGAAAGAGCGCGCTGTGCACGGCGTTGCGCGCCATGATCGTCAAGAGCCCCGCGATCAGAGCCGCAATCGAGAAGACCCAGAAGAAGACTGCTTCCCAACCAGACAAGACCATAATTTTGAGTTTTGAATTTTGAATTTTGAGTTTCGGCTTTTAATTCAAAACTCAAAATTCAAAATTCATCATTCCGTGTATTTGACGGTTTCGCGCCCCTGTTCGAGCATTTCGCGGTTCCAGACGAATCCGGCGCGCGAGTAGGTGGCGAGTTCAAATTCCTGCGTCAGCTCCAGGCAGGCCGTCGGGCAGGCTTCCTGGCAGAGAGCGCAGAACATGCAGCGCGAGGTGTCGAAGATGAATTCGTCGAGCACCTTTTTCTTGCGCGCCTTGCCCGCGACCGTGATCTCGATGTCCATCGGAATCACGTCAATGCAATCTTCCGGGCAGGCGAGCGCACACAGGTTGCAGGCGATGCAGAGCGTGTCGTGCGTCTCCGGGTCCATGTTGAGACGCGGCGCGCCGTGAAAACGCGGCGCGACCTCGGGGCGCACTTTCGGGTACTGCTCCGTGTAGATGCCCTTGCCTCCGACCGCGTCCTTGTCCGTGATCGCTCCGACGTTGTACTTGAGCGTCAGCCCCAGGCCCCTCAGGAGATCAACCATGAAGAAGCGCTTCACCTTCTCCATGAACGTCGGTTTTGGAACATTTACTGCTGGCATAACAACTCCTTGAAACGATGAATAATGAACGATGAATGATGAACTAAAAGCTTTTTGTTTTCACTTCCGCGTTCATCGTTCAGCGTTCATACTTGCTCTCGCCGGTTTTCCTTTCGGCAAGTTGACCAGGCGAATATTGCGCCTCTGCTTCTTCAGGTTGAAATCGCGCGAGCGCCAGTTGATGGTGGACAGAATGCCGGCCGTGATCAGGATGCCGATGATGCCGAAGGCGATCATGATTCCCTTGCCCGTCCCCGTCAGATTCAGGCCCTGCGACATCGAGTCAATCGTCTTCAACCCGTTCCAGCCGTCAACCGCCTGCACTGTGAAGACCGCCGCAGCCGTCAGCACGATATTGACGAGCGCCGTCGGGGTCAACCACTTCCACCCGATGTCCATTAACTGATCGTAGCGGAAGCGCGGCAAAGTCCAGCGCAGCCAGAAATAGAGATAGAGCAGGATCGTCAGTTTAGCCAAAAAGACGAAGAGGCTGATGATGACGTAGAGCGTGTGATAGCCGTTGGCCTCCGTCAGGCGGTAAACGCCCGGAAAATACCAGCCACCCAGGTAAAGCGTGGTGGCGATGGCCGAGACGACGACCATCGCAGCGTATTCCGCCATGAAGAAGAGCGACCAGCGCATCCCGGAATATTCCGTGTGAAAGCCCGCGACGAGTTCCGATTCCGCTTCGGGCAGATCGAAGGGCGCGCGGTTATTCTCGGCGATGCCGCTAATGAGAAACGTCAGCAGCCCGAGCGGCTGATAGAACATGAACCAGATGGCGTCCGATTGCTGCGCGGCGACGACCCCTGAGAGCGAGAGCGTGCGCGAGAACATCAACGCACCGATGATCGAGAGGCCCATAGGGACTTCGTAAGAGACCATCTGAGCGGAAGAGCGCAGCGCACCCATCAACGCGTATTTCGAGTTCGATGACCAGCCCGCCAGAATCAGCGCGAGCACGCCGACGCTTGAGATGGAGAGCACGAAGAGCAGGCCGATGTTGACGTCCGTGATGACTCCCCAGTCGGGCGCAAACGGGATGACCGCAAAGACTATGAAGGCCGCGGCGACCGCGATGTAGGGCGCGAACCTGAAGGTGTGCAGGTCCGCCTTGTCGGGAACGAGGTCCTCTTTGGTCAGCAACTTGACGGCATCGGCCAGGGGTTGCAGGAGTCCCCATTTCCCGACGCGCATCGGCCCCAGACGCGCCTGCATGAAAGCGGAGATCTTGCGCTCGGCGTAGGTCGCGTATAGAGCATAGACGGCGACGGCCGTGACGACCGCCCCGATCTGTATGAACGGCCAGACGACATTATTGACCGTCTCCGGCTCGAAGAATTTCTGGAGCAGGCTGTCTATCCAATTCGGCGGCGCAAATAGCGCGAACGTGTCCAGCATTATTTTGATCAGCTTTCAGCTCTCAGCTTTCAGCAGTCAGCTTTTTGTCTTTAGCTGAAAGCTGAGAGCTGAAAGCTGACTGCTTCTTTACAATTCAATCTCAAAGATTTTCCGGTGCGTAACCTTCAGGTCAACCAGTTCCCAATCGTCGTCCAGTGTTCCGGCGCGGTCCACGACCAGATACGAGGCCCATTCCTTGACGGGAAACGGCGGCGTGTGCCAGGTCCCTTTGTGATAAGCGTAAGGGAGCCGCCCGTCAACCAGAAACGCGACGATTCTTTCGACGTCGGGCGCTGCGCTCTCGCCGGGCGGCGCAACCGCAATCACAAAACTGGACGAGGCGAGAGGGCTGAAGACCTGCATCGTCCTTTTGTGTCGCGCTAGAAAATCGAACCTGAAGGGCCGCCACTCCGAAGTCGCCCCCGTCAAGGAAGGCTTCCCCTCCCCTAGGTCAATCTCCACGGACCCGCGACTGTCAATCAACACCCCGAACGGCGCGAACGCCTCGCGTGTCATCGGCTGAACCTTGATATGAACTACGTCCATTAGGGGTCGGGGGTCAGGGGCCGGGGGTCGGTAGCCTTTACTGGCCCCCGGCCCCTGACCCCCGACCCCTATCTATCAATTTCCCCAAGCACAATATCGAGCGTCCCGATGATGGCGACAACGTCCGCCACCAGATGCCCGATGCACATTTGTCTTAACGCCTGCAGGTTGATGAATGAAGGGGGGCGCACGCGGACGCGCCAGGGGCTCGATGTGCCATCGGCCACTAGATAGCAACCGATCTCACCCTTCGGCCCTTCAATCGAATGATAATAGTCGCCCGCGGGCGGCTTAATGATCTTGGGCACCTTCGCATTCACAGGTCCGTCCGGCAGCTTGTCTATCGCCTGCTGGACGATGCGCCGCGACTGTCGCATCTCTTCAAGACGGACCAGGTAACGATCATAAGTGTCGCCGTTTTCGCCGACGGGCACGTCAAAGTCCATATCAGCGTAGGCGGCGTATGGCCGCGCCTTGCGTATGTCCCACGCGACGCCCGAGCCGCGCAAGGCTGGGCCTGACAGCCCGATGGCGATTGCGTCCTCCGCGGGGATGACGCCGATGCCGACCGTGCGGCTGAGCCAGATGCGGTTTTCAGAAAGGACCGTCTCGTACTCGTCAATCCTTTTGGGGAAGATGTTGACGAACTGGCGAACGTCCTTCTCGAAATCGTCGTAAGCGTCGTTCGGCATTCCGCCGATGCGCCAGGCGTGGCAGGTCAGGCGAGCCCCGAACTGCCGCTCGAAAATCTTCAGAATCTCTTCGCGCTCGCGCAAACACCAGAGCAGGACCGTCACCGCGCCGATGTCCAGAGCGTGCGTGGCGAGCCAGAGCAGGTGCGAGGCGATACGATTAAGCTCGGTCAGGATGGTGCGTATGTAATGGGCGCGCGGCGGAACATCCAGCCCGGCCATCTGCTCGACCGTCTCCACCCAGACGAGCCCGTTGGAGACTGCCGCCAGGTAATCCAGCCTGTCCCAGTAAGGCGCGATCATAGGGTACTGGCGGTTCTCTGCGATCTTCTCCATGCCGCGGTGCAGGAAACCTATGTCGCAATCGAGATCAATCACGGTCTCGCCATCGAGCCTGAGAATGACGCGCAGCACGCCGTGCGTACTCGGGTGCTGCGGCCCCATGTTCAGAACCATCTCGGGGCTATCGAGCAGCGTCTCTCTGGTGGTAGCGATTTCTACTTGATGCATTGATTCAGCACTTCATCCGTAAAGTCCAAAGAATCACAGCCGATCCAGGGCCGCGAAAATTCGACTCACAAGGATTGCCAAAGAGGCCAGGACGACGCCGGCCGCGATCATCAGCCTGGTCATTTCAGACATCTCTTCCCAAAGCAGGAAGAGGGCCAGCGCGGCGACGCATAACAGGCCGCCGGCAATGAGCATTCCCCGACCGGCGATGCGGTGGACATCGTACCAAATTTTATCATCGGAGAGCGTTTTCGCCGTGCTCATTCCGAACCACTTATTCGGCGGCACTTTCCCAAGCGCGCCTGTCGCGCCGAGAGCGACGAGCACGACGCCCGTGATGGAAGTTATGAGCACTATCCACAAAGCCGGCCCTTAAGTCAGGATAAAAAGATCATCAACCAACACGGCTCAAGCAGGCAGGTAACAACCCGATACACTGTAGTTTTCGAGCACCAGCCCGATCTCTTTCGCTTCTCCGCTGCGCTTGCGCGCCAGCAGCCCGTGCATAATCGCCTGCGCCGCGCTCGCCTTATTCCAGATGTTGCGCGGGCTGTGCGTTTCCGTCATGACGAAGCCAGCGCCTTCGGCGGCCTCCTTCGTGTCGAAGACCTTCGCCCCGTAATGCGCCGCCAGTTCTTTTGGACTCATAAAAGTTCGTGAATCGTGAATCGTAAATCGTAAATCGTGAAAACCGTTCGTCTATTTACGATTTACGATTCACGATTTACTTGTCTTTAGGCATCACTTCTTTGCCCGCGCGGAAAATCTCGCGCACACGCCGCTCGGCTGGTGTGGAGAGAACCTCCAGGCCATAGTTGCGTCGCTGTTCGAGCTGCTCCTGCTGCACCTCCGTGAATTCCGGCAGGTGCTCGGCCGTCCAGTTATTCTCCATGAATTCCAACGGATACTCTTTCCTGAGCGGATGGCCTTCCCAGTCGCTCGGAAGCAGGATGCGCCGCAGGTCCGGGTGATTCGCAAACGGCACGCCGAAGAGGTCGAAGACCTCGCGCTCCATCCAGTTCGCTGTCGGCCAGACGCTCGTGACGCTCTCAATTCCGCGCTCATCATCCGTCGCAGCCTTCAGGCGCACGCGCTCGTTCGCGCTGATCGAATAGAGGTTATAGACGACGTCAAAGGGCGCATCCATTCGGTCCGGGAAATGTACGCAGGTCAGGTCCGAAAGAAAGTCGAAAGGCGACGCGGCGTCGTGCCTCAAAAATTCGCAGACTTCGAGGATGCGCGCTCCGTCAATGCGAATCGAAAGCTGTCCGATGAACTCCGTGGCTTCCTCGACGGCTCCGTCGAATCTCTCCAGAATCTTTCGGACGAGCGGATGATTCGAGGCGTCCGTGGGCTTAGGTCCTTCCTCTTTCTTCTTGACGGGAGCTTTCGGCGCGCCCGCCGCGGCGGGTTGCGCTGGCGCAGGCTTGTCACCGGCCGCTTGCTTTGCCGCGGCGGCGCGCGCCTTCGCTTCGGCAATCTTCGCGGCCTTCTCTAAATCCGATTGCGCGGGACTCTTCGTCGGGTCGCCTGCGGCCGGCGATGCGCCGCCAGGCGGTTGAGCGCCGGGAGCTGAGGGCGCAGGAGATTCCGCTTTATCGGCGGCCGAAGCGGGAACGGTGGTGCCGCTCGTAGAGCTGCCCGAAGGGGCTTTGCCCGTGAGCGCGGCCTGGTTTTCGGGGGTTGCGTGCGCTCCGCTCTGTGGCTGCGGCAGGCTCCCCGCTTCCTTTATCTCAGAGCCGGGACTGGGGCTTTTGTCGTCAGTGCGCGGAGGCTTCGGGGCGCGCTTTTGAGTCGCGTCGCCGTCTCCCGGCGCGTCTGCCGATTGCGGTACATCCGGTGGTTTGTTCTCGTCCGCCATCAAGAGTCTCGAACTTACACCCTGACCGAAGAAATCGCGCTCAGGGTCCTTGTGGCAAGGCCAGAGAGCGCAAAACTAGCAAGCTTCCGCTCTAACTTTTGTTAATGCTAAGAGTACAACTAAAAAGGACGGTCAGTGGCGTTGTAACATGCGGTTTACGGCATTGTCAGTGATTACTCCCCTTCCTGAAGGAAGGGGCTTTTATGGATTCGCACCAATGATCTGTAATCCCAGACCAATCTTGCTTTACTCTATGATGGTTTCTCTCATGTAGCGTTCTAACTTTTACCGGATGGACTTCCCATCCGAACGCCCTAGTCAGAGTTTCAAAGAGCCGCACAGGTGACTTCCACAGTGTTTGCAACTGGTGGAGCAAAGTCTGTCGTATTGACGCCAAGTATAGCATAAGTTGAGGCGCAAATTTGAAAACATTTGCGCGGTTGCCACAATTCATCCCCGCTATCAAAAGCGAGGTCTTCTTGTGTGTTTTGATAAATCATTAGGTGGCTGAAGTGCTCTTATCAAGCTCTGCCTTCGCACAGCATTCGCAACGTCTGTGGCTCCCCCTACAAGATTCATGATTGACGTCATTCCACTCTTGCGGAATATTTCTGTGGAAGAATAATATTTTGACGATCTTCGTACATGGTGGAACCCGCATCCCGGAGGGGCGTGTATAACCGAAAGCAGATCGGGAGGTTGAAGAATCGAGAATGAATAGCAAACTCAAAATCTTTACTCTGATGGCCCCTTTCTTCTTGCTTTTCACTTGTCACCCGAATGTCGGCCAATCCGCCCAGGAGGGTTCCAAACAAGTCTCATCCAAAACCCAGAAAGCCTATTTAGCCCCTATCCTGTTAGGCCCGAAGTGTCTCCCGGCCCAGGTAACTGTGATTGGGCAGGGCGGGCCGCCCCCCGAAGGGGTAGAGGTGGTCATCAAAAACAATGAGTGGAAGAACATCCGCGCCATAAGAATCGGATGGTACATCGTCGAGGATGAGGACCGGAAATTAGGAGGGCGCATCCTTAGAGTTCCCTGCGACGGCCCGCGTCTGCCCGACAAAGTGATTCTGTCGGGAAATACACGGCTCATCGAAGTCTGGCCCCTTTTCTCGCAACAGACCTGTGCCATCGGTAAAGACCCGCTGAAAATAAGATACAATGCCGATAGAACGGTTCTGACTGACTTTCACCTCATTTCAATGGATGAGATGAAAGAGCTGACGGCCGACGGGACATTCAGGACCTTCAAGAAACCCTACGCGTTGATTCTGGCCGTCTCCGAGATACAGTACGAAAGCGGGGAGACGTGGAAGTTGGAAGGAGCGCCCCCACCCCTGGCCCTGAAGTAAATGCAAAATTAAAAATGTAAAATGCAAAATGGAAAACCGAGAGCGGGGCTTTCGTCTTCCATTTTGCATTTTTAATTTTGCATTTTGCATTCCTCTTCCTTGCCCGTTTAAACTTGACGCTGGATACGCGCACACCGTATCATTCCCTGTTTCGAGAGAGGCACTAATAGCCGTCTATAGTAAGGAAGCAAGGAAAAATGAAGCAAGGAATTCATCCAGAGTACAACGAAATCAAGGTCCACTGCGCCTGCGGGCACGAGTTCACCACGCGCTCGACGCGCAAGGAGGACCTGCACGTGGAAATCTGCTCCGAATGCCACCCGTTCTTCACGGGCAAACAGAAGCTCGTGGACACAGCGGGCCGCGTTGACCGCTTCAACAAGCGCTACGGCAAAAAACAGCCAGAAGCGCAGCAGACAGAGACCGCCGCAGGGCAATAAGAGTGTTTTAGACGTAAAGCCGATGCGCGCTTTGGGGGCATTCGCCCGACAGCATTAGCCAGAAAATCCTTTGACGCCGACTCTTTCATTCGGGCCGGGCTCTTTTCGTGTATCATTAGCGATACGCGAGGCCCCGGCAAACGCTGGAAAGGTCGGCGTTGCTGTTTCCAAACGTATCTTCAATTAAGGAATTTTGACTGTGAGCGCAAACGAAAGAGATCTGATTGTCGGCGGCCAGGCCGTCATCGAAGGCGTGATGATGCGCACTCCCAACGCTTATGCTATCGCCGTGCGACGCGCCGACGGCACCATCGTCAACACCGCCGCACGGCTCCCGAAGTGGAGCGATAAGTACCCCATCCTGAAGCTCCCGATTTTGCGCGGGGGCGCGGTGCTGGTTCAATCTATGGGGCTCGGCATCAAGGCCCTGAACTACTCAGCCAACCAGGCGTTCACTGACGCCGAGCAGGCTGAGACGGCCGAAGAGGTCGCCGTCGCCTTGAAGCCCGCGGCCATCGAGGGCGAAGGCGATTTCGCGGGCATCACGGGCGGACTTCCCGGCCTGATTCCGGTGCCGACGCAGAAGCGCGCCAAAGACGAGATGAAGAAGGGCACGACCGCCGCAGCCGCTGGCTCCATCGTCTTCGCACTGATCTTCAACGTGCTGCTTTTCATCGTCGCGCCGCTGCTCCTGACAAATGCGCTCTTCATCGCGGCGGGCTGGGCTCCCGCGCCTGACACAACAGGCTTCTGGTCTTACCTGCATCCGGTGAGGCCGACGGTCCTCTTCAACCTGATTGACGGCCTGATCCGCATGGCCTTCTTTCTCATCATGATCTTCAGCTTCTCGCTGATCAGGGACATCCGGCGCGTCTTCGAATATCACGGAGCGGAGCACAAGACCGTCTTCACTTGGGAGAACGGGCTGCCGCTGACGGTCGAGAACGCGCGCACACAGCCGCGCCAGCACCCGCGTTGCGGGACCAGCTTCCTGATGGTCGTGATGCTCGTCTCGATAGTTCTCTTCTCGGTCATCAAGTTCGACTCTCTCGCTTACAACATGCTCGTCCGCATCGCTCTGATTCCGCTCGTCGCCGGACTCTCCTACGAAGTCATCCGCCTTTCGGCCAAGAAAGAGGGAGGCTTTATTTTCAAACTGATCACGCGCCCGGGCGTCTGGCTCCAGAACATCACGACGAAAGAGCCGGACGACAAGCAACTCGAAGTCGCGCTCGAAGCCTTGAAGGAGTCGCTCAAGCTTGAGCCGCAGCCGGAACTGGCGGAGGCCACACCGCTCGCTTAAAGCTCTCAGCGTTCAGCGATCAGCGGTTAGCTAAAGGCTGAAAGCTGATCGCTGATAGCTCATAAAATTATGTTAGAGAAATTAGAACAGATTGAAGCGCGATACGAAGAGCTGACCGAGCAGCTCGCTTCGCCGGACGTGATGTCGGATTACGCCGCTTACACGAAGGCTGCGAAGCAGCACCGGAGTCTCGGCGAGATAGTTAAGAAGTACCGCGAATTGAAGTCCCTCAAAGAGGAGATCGCCGGCGCGCGCGAACTGCTCAACACAACCGACGATGAAGAGATGCGCGAACTCGCTCGCGTTGAGACCGACTCGCTTCAAACCCGGATTGATAAGACAGAAGAAGAGTTGAAACTCCTCCTGATTCCGACGGACCCGAATGACGAGAAGAACGTCATCATCGAAATCCGCGCCGGGACGGGTGGCGATGAGGCGACGCTCTTCGCTGCCGAAATGCTCAGGATGTACCAGCGCTATTCGGAGCGCCAGGGCTGGCGCTTTGAAATCCTCGACGCTTCGGAATCAGGCATCGGCGGCGTCAAGGAAGCCATCGCCCTCATCGAAGGCGACAAGGTCTACTCCAAGCTCAAGCACGAATCGGGCGTGCACCGCGTGCAGCGCGTGCCGCAGACTGAAACCAGCGGGCGCATCCACACCTCAGCGATTACGGTCGCCGTGCTGCCCGAAGCCGAAGAGGTTGACGTCAAGATTGATCCGAAGGACCTGCGGATTGACACCTTCTGCTCTTCCGGACCGGGCGGGCAATCTGTCAACACGACCTACTCAGCGGTCCGCATCACGCATCTTCCGACGAACACTGTCGTCTCGATGCAGGACGAGAAGTCACAGATCAAGAACCGTGAAAAGGCTATGCGCGTTCTTCGCGCCAGGCTCCAGGAGATTGAGGAGCAGAAGCAGCACGAGGCCCTCGCCTCTGAGCGCCGCGCCATGGTCGGCAGTGGCGACCGCTCCGAAAAAATTCGCACCTACAATTTCAAAGAGAACCGCGTCTCGGACCACCGCATCGGTCTCACCATTCACCAGCTCGATCTTGTCATGGAAGGCGCGCTCGATGAGATTATCGCGGCCCTGGTTACTCATTATCAGGCCGAAAAACTGAAAGCCGAAGCGGTTGCGGCTTAAACCCCCAATCTAATTTAAGGAGAGAATAGATGAAGAAGGTTTTGATGGCCTCCGGCCTGTTATTTGTCACGCTGGGTCTGGCTTTGGGCGCGGCGCTGCCGAACTACGCCGGCACGTGGGCTCTGGACAAAGGCAAGAGCAAGGACCTGCCCCCGATGATGGCGAACATGGACAACTTTGAACTGACAGTGACCCAGGACGATAAGCAGCTCAAGGTCAAAGCCAGCACGGGCAGCGACGAGATAGCCTATAATCTCGACGGCAGCAAGTCGAAAGTGCAGGTAACGGGACGCATGCCCGGCGAGGCCACCGTTTATCTCGAAAAGAAGGATGACGGGAAACTCGTGCTCCACACCGAGCGCGAGCTCAATTTTCAGGGCAACGCGGTCTCGATCAAAGTAACGGAGAACTGGGAACTGGCCGACGAAGGCAAATCTCTGAACGTGAAGCGCACGATTGAATCCCCGCGCGGCACGCAGGAGATGACCATGGTCTTCACAAAGAAGAGCTGATAAATGCAGTGACAAGTGACAAGTGACAAGTGACGAGTAAAAGCGTTTTTGCTTGTCACTCGTCACTTGTCACTTGTCACTGTCTTTAAACGATGAGCACAACGCGCGTCCTTCTCATACGGCACGGCCAGTCTGAAGGTAACGCCGAAGGGCGCTTCGGCGGTCACACAGCAACTCCTCTTTCGGCGCGCGGTCGTCTTCAAGCAGAAGCGACCGCGCGCGCGCTTTCGACGGAAAACATCACTGCAATCTACACGTCCGACCTGCCCCGCGCGGTCGAGACCGCGACGCCGCTGGCGCGCGTCACAGGGCTTTGCGTGGAACAGTCTGAAGCTTTTCGCGAGCGCAGCGTCGGGGTGATGGAAGGCTTGACGTTTGAGGACGCGGCCGGGCAGCACCCGGAACAGTACGCCGCCCTGATTCGCCGCGACTTCGATCACGTTTTACTCGGCGGTGAAAGTTACAGGCAGATGCTGGACCGCGCGGCCCACAAGCTCGATCAGGCGATTGAGGAGAACCGCGGCGGGCGCATCTGCGTCTTCTCGCACACGGGCACGATCTGCATCCTCGCGCTGCACCTGATGGGCGCGCTCGACGCGCCCGAGCTGCGCCCCGTCTGGATCGCCACAGCCAACTGCGGAATCTGCCGCTTCGAGCTTCGCTCAGACGGCTTCATACGCGTGCAGGCCATCAACGATACACGTCATCTGGAGGGATTGCAGTAAATTGATTTCAGCAGCCAAATGATCGCGCCTGAAGCTATAGCCCTGAAGTCTGATTGAGCCGTTCGCTCTCGGCGCTTGCCCAATCGCACAGCGTTTTCACGTCTTCATTCGAGAGACGCGCCTCACCGTGCATGCGCAGGTAGGAGGGGAGCGGCATCGCTCCCTTTTTGACTTCCCTGCAAATGTCCTTCAGCAATCCTTGTTGCTCGCTCCGGCTGTACTGCGCCCAGTCGGAAAAGTTCATCTCCTGGCGTCCGACGTTGACGTGGTTGATGACGAACCATGAGACGGGAGCGATGTTGCTGTACCAGGGCCACCGCGTCAGGTTGGAATGGCAATCGTTGCAGGCGCGGTCCAGGAGGGCTGCGACCTGCGGGGTGAGGCGCGCGTGCGCCTGAATCGTCCGCGCTTCGTCAACGGGCGGGTTGGTTCGCGCCGGGCGTATGAATTGAAGCGCGGCGAAGATCGCGGCCAGCGCAATCGCCGTCCACTTCAGAATCTTCACGAGCAACCGCCTTTTCATAACCGCCTCCTCACGCGCTTCCCCAAACGCTATCAACATCAAGCTTTCTATTCCAGGTTTCGCTTCTCTCTATCACTGATAACGATTAGAGGCAATGAATTCTTACACTCATTGCCTCTAACCGTTCACAGCAGTCAGGAGTGATTAGACGTGTTCGAGCCGGATGTTCCGCTCCCCTCGCAGGACACCCTGCCCGTCGCGGCGCAGGGTTATGATCGGATTGAAGCCGCCGCGCCCGCTCAGTTTCGAGCGGTAAGAATCATTGATTCGCGGGTCGCCTTCAAACCAGTAAGAGTCTATCCAGTATTCAGGATAGTCTTTGCCCGACAACGTGACGTGAATGTGCACGGGATCGGTCCTGCCCGGATACCCGCCCGGCTTGATCGTGCGGAACTCGTAGCGTCCGTCTTCGCCCGTTCGCATCCAGCCGCGCAGGCGCGGGCGCGGCGGCTGCCCGTTCTGTGGCTCGCGCGAGTAATAGCCTTCCGCGTCCGTGTGATAGACGTAGATGGTGATGCCACGCGCGGGCGTCTTGCCGTCCGGCCCGAAAACCGTGCCGCCGATGAGCATCGGCTCGCCCGGCTCCGTGGCCGAAGTGATCGTTGTGTTCCATGAAGGATTGAGCGGACCGTCGGCCGCCCCGGCCCAATCCTGCGCCGTGGCGGCGCGCACTCCAGCTTCGCCCTTGTTCGAAGCCGCGCAGCCTAACGGCAGGAGCGGCAGAGCGACTGCGGCGACCGCCGCGTGTTTGATGAACTGCCTGCGGTTAAGTTCGGCCAGGATTGCGTCTCTCATCGCTCATTCTCCTTTACCCCAGCAATGAACGCTCTTATTCGGTCCACGCGTCCGTCTTCTCGATTAGCTCCCTGAGGCGTGCACGCATTTGCGCGTCACTCTCCTCTTTTAAAAGTCGCTTGAGGATCGGCTCCGAGAATCGCCCGTACCGGCGAATCTCCCGCATGGCCGTCTCGCGGACTTCGGGCGAAGGATCTTCGAGCCGGCTCACCTGCTGCTGGACCTTGCGCTCCATCTCCGGTGTGATGACTTCCGCACGGCCGACGAGCACGCGGACCAGTTCCGCCGGGCGCGGCTCGATGCTGACGGGGAGGATCGCGTCCGTCTTCTGGCGCGGCAGGACGTAGAAGACGCGCAGGCCCTCCTCGAACCAGCTGCTGCGCCAGGTCTTGATCATCGCCTCGGCCTCTTTCTCGTAGAGCCCAGACGCGACGAGAATCCCCTTCAGGTCCGCGAGCAGCGAATCTATGTTCTTGTCCAGGACCGGGCGCTCGTGCGTCATCTCGCCCGTGAAGGCGTCGCAGAGGCGGTAGCCGATCTTGCCGCCGCGGTTCTCGAAGATGACCAGGTGGCTGATCTCATCTTTACCCAGATTCTTCAGGACCACTGTTTCGTTTTCGAGCTTCACGGAGAGCGGCAGGTCGAACGTGCCGACGCCGCGATAGAAGAGGAATTTCTCCTGCTGCAAGGGCTTGCCGTCCGTCCCGCAGACCTGTACGGGCGCGGCGTCCGTCTCGCGCGCGGGATAGTAATGGCTTTCCGAACTCTCCACAGGGAAGGTCAGCGCCGCGCCGGGCATCACTTTCAGCTTCCCCCAGTCAATCGCCGTGCTCACGGAGCGCGCCTGCGGATACCACTCCGTGATCTTACCCTTCGGGAAATCCACCTTGACGGAGACGTCCATCTCGCGGCCCGAATAGAAGTAGAGCACGGGCGTCTCCATCCGCACGGACGCCGTCAATTCTCGTTTGCCAGCGGTGCGTCCGGCCCCATGGCGCAATCCCCCGTTGCCTTCCTGTATGGTGTGAACAAACTTCGGCAGGTCGCTCGGACCATTGAGCGGTCGCCAGTCGAGCGCCACGCCGTCACGTCCCGCGATTGAAGTGAACGTTCCCCATTCGTGAACGACCAGCCGGTCTCCCGCCGGGACGACCTTCTTCTGCGGCACGGTCCTCATGGTCGAAGGTTTGTGTTGAGCGGCGAGTTTGACTCCGATCAGCGCGGCGACGACGAAAGCCAGGAGGCAGCCCGCGACGAGTCTCGATGTGATGCGTGTGGTCATGTTCTTTACTCCTTAAGAAAAAAGGTTGCTGCACAACGAGGATGCGGGAGAGCTAAAAGTCTTCCAGGACCTTTGCGCGCTCGTGCTCTGGAATTTCGGCGCGCCCGGTTCAACCAATCTCCATCATGTTTTCCGGCAAAGGCTTCAGCGCGGACCTCTCCACCTCAGCCATCTGCACTCCGTTCCAGCGATATTTGACTGTGTAGTAGTGTGTGGGTACGTCCTCGCCTTCTCTTAAGATGGCATGGTCTAAAACAAGCAGGCCGTCTTCGATCTTGAAGTTGCTGCCTAAACTTCCGATGCTGAGGACGTACTCTCCGCGCCTGCCACCATCAAAGTGCGCCAGCGCCGTGACCTTCCCGTTTTTCAACGTGTAAACGAACAGTTCGTCGAGGGTGCGACTGATGCGCGTATTCTGGCCGCGAAGAAGGACCACCGCCTCGTCGTTTCGGTCACCCGTCAGGTCCCCGTAAGCGACTCGCATCAGAGAAGTCTCCGCGCCGCCCGCGCTTATCTGCTTCCCATCCCGCAGTTCCACAGGCTTCGCATCCTGCTCACTTTTCGGTCCCGCGTAAGCGAAATTCTTAAAATCTATCTGCCTGATGTCGCCCGCGGAGTTTACTATTGGACCTGCCTGGGGATTCTGCTGTGCGTAAACGGCTGTTAAGAGCAGCAGCGCGACGAAGGGCAATACGGCGATCCGATTTCCGTTCATCTTTTCCCCTTTCGAGATCCCTGCGGCTCAGGCTGAACTTTCCCTCACCCGAACCAGACCCATTCGAGCCCTTCCTTCCAGAGATCGAGCATCTTTTTGTTTAAACGCATGACGCCATCTCGCGTCACGCCTTTGGGCGGGGCGACGAGCGCGGCCATACGGTCATAGACGCGGCCACGCTCCGCCCCGCGGACGCGCGAGAGCAGGTGCCAGAGCGTCAGCGTGTCATCCTCGCGCGCTTCAGACAGAACGACACTGAGAGCCTGCGCCCCGCCGTTCTGGAAATCCAGCTTCGTGAGCGCGGCGCGGAATTTTTCAGAAGCGTCGTCGAAGTATGGCGTGCCGGGCCCCTTGCCAGGCTGCGTCACGCAGTAGGCCCCTGCTGGAACAATGGACTCGCGCCCCTTCAATTCAAGCGCGACCCACCCGGAAGTGACATGGAGCACGCTTCGGCCCCCCTTATCAACTTCCAGTGTGTAGGAGCAGCCGAGATCAACGGCCACGGCCGAAGGCGTCTCGACGATGAAAAGTCTTGGAGGAGCGGAGATCATCGCATGAAGACGCCCGTGTGACATCGCCAGACGGTGCTCGGTAGAGCTTGTCCCGACCAGACGCACGCGCGAATTCGGCTCAATCTCGACGTGGCCGATATTCGCGACGCTGAGTTGCGCGCGCGACGTCGCATCCGTCTCAAGCCACTCGCCGACGCTGAGGCGTCCCCGCCCGTCAAGGCGTTCGGTCCCGACCTTTGGCGCGCCTTCAAGCCGCGCGACTTCCCAAGCGGCGCCTGTCACGCGCACCTGCGCCGGGACGGTGGCGGGCTTCTCCGTAGAATTAGCGTCTGGAGCTGAAACGGCGGTCTCCGGCGGGGTCTGATTCACGGCCGGGTTATTCCCAACGGCAGGGTTAGGAACACTCGTCCGCGTTTCTTTGTCCGCAACATTCGTGACCTTGTTTGAGCTGCGTGTGAAGTACCAGATTGCGCCTACAGCCAGAATCAATGCGGCGCAGGTTGCCGCAAGCGGTTGCCATCCGAAAGCAAATCTGGACCGCGGACGCTTCTCAACCCCTTCGGTCGCCCTGGAACTTTCCAGCAGAGCCGCCTCTATCTCGCTCCACATACTTGCGGGGGCGTTGGCACGCGGCAGCTGTTCGGCGAACCTGATGCCGAGTTTGATCTCTTCAAACTCGCCGCGGCAGCGCTGGCAGCCGATTAAATGCTCCGCCACCTCGCGCGACTCTTCTTCCGTGAGCTCGCCGTGACAATAGGCGGAAAGTTTTTGTCTGACGTGAAAACTTCTCATCTTCATATACCCGGGAGCGCGCTGCGCAGATGCGACAAACGGCGCGCCAAAATCTTATGGCCGCGATTGAGACGCGAGGCGATGGTTCCTTTCGAGCAATTCAAGACTTCAGCCATCTCGTCATACGACAGCCCTTCGACGTACTTGAGCAGGATCGGCAGGCGCAGCTTGGGCCGCAGCTCTCCGATGGCTGCCTTCACGGAGTCCGCGACCTCTACGCGCGCGTAGTGCTCTTCCTGCGATGCTCTTTCGCCTCCGCGTTTTCCCATTTCGAACCCGTCGCCAAAGGGAATGAAGCGCTTCAGTTTTCTCTGCTCGTCCATACAGGCATTGACCACCAGGCGATAGAGCCAGGTTGTAAACTCTGCGCCGCCGCGAAACTGTCCGATCTTCCCTATCAATTTTAGAAAGACCTGCTGGGTCACATCCTTCGCGGACGTCTCATCCCCTTTGAAGTAGTAAAGGGAGATGGAATAGACGCGGTCCTGATAGGTTTCATAGAGAAGGCGAAACGCTTCCCTGTCACCCCGCTGACAGGCTTCTATCACGCGCCCGTTAATCTGTTGCTCGCTCGCCACAGCGCGCTGCTCCATCCCCGCCGCCTCCGTCCCGTTCGCTTCTCAAACCCTTAGACGAAGGAGTTGTCTCTTTTCTTCCGTTTTTTCTCGCAACAAATAGAATATATTTCCCGGCCAGCCCCCTTTTGATTGAACGCTCAGGGCACGCAAGAAGAGATTCGGTCCTCGTTCTTTGCCGGGAAGGGGTGAAACAATGATGCTAAATATAATCCTGAAGCCATGTCCGGCGCGATTCCGGATCATCCTGCTCGCGGGAACCATTCTCCTCGCCAGCCTTCTGGCTATCAGACACCAAATGGTCAGCTCAGCCGGTCCGGCGCGTGATAATCCGGTTTTGCAAACATCCGACGACGACAAGAATCCGGCCCAAGATAGCCATCAATCTCAGAATAAGAGTAAATCTCCTGCGGAGAGAAGGCCAATTATTCTGCTTTACGAGATCAATCCGTGGCTGATGGTCCTGGGCTCCGACTCTCCCGCTTTCGCTCTCTACGGGGATGGCCTGGTCATTTTCGTCAGGGCTGCCGAGGGCGGAGGCCGCGAATATGCTTCCTTAATTTTGGACGAGCATGAGCGCGACGCTCTTATCTCTGCGCTACCCACAAAGGAGTTCTTCGGGTTGGAGCCGCGCTATGAGACCACAGGGGCGACGGACCAACCGACAACCGTTATCTCTCTCTGGAACGACGATCAGGTGAAAACAGTCTCAGTGTACGGCGGATTGAAGATCAAGAGTAATCAAAAGGGAGAGGGCGCGCCTCAAGTCTTCATAGAGACTTATGAGAAACTCAAAGGTCTTGACAACGCGCGGGCGGCGACCAAGTGGATGCCGGAAAAAGTCGAAATGATGATCTGGCCTTACGAAAATGCCGGCGAGACTCTGGCCTGGCCTAAGAACTGGCCCGGCACCAGACACCCGGAGACCAGGAAGCGCGGCGATGGGCAAGACCAGATCAGTTACAGCATTTATCTGAGTCCGGCGCAATACGAGACGCTCAAGCGTCAGGCATCGAAGAAGTCGCTCGACGCGGTCCTGATTGACGGCCGCAAGTGGGCCTTCTCATTCCGTTTCCCATTCCCGAACGAGGATTCCTGGCGAAAGCGATAAAGATCAAGAGGCCGCCTACGCTGAACGTAGAAGCGGCCTCTTGTATACAATCCCGAAAACAATCCGATTATTTATTCATCGTCAAGACTTCCATCGCTTCCCTGTCGGTCGGCGACACTTCCTGCAACTCGTCGTCGCCTTCGAGCTGACGCTGGCGGCGCACCGTTCCGTCCGACTCGAAGATGTAGGCCGAAGGGGCCTCGCGCATGATGATGTCCTGAAGGCGCATCAAGCCGTAGAGCAGTGCTTCGGGGCGCGGCGGGCAGCCTGGGATGTAAACGTCCACAGGGATGACGCGGTCAACGCCCTGCATCGTCGAGTAAGAATCGAAAGGCCCTCCAGTGGAAGCGCAAGCGCCCATCGCTATCACCCATTTAGGCTCAGGCATCTGGTCGTAAACGCGCTTGACGACCGGCCCCATCTTCAAAGTCACGGTCCCGGCGATAATCACCAGGTCGCTCTGCCGTGGGCTGGGGCGAAAGACGCCCGCGCCGAAACGATCTATGTCGAAGCGTCCCGCGCCGGTCGCAATCATCTCGATGGCGCAGCACGCCAGGCCGAAAGTCATCGGCCAGAGCGCGGACTTGCGCGCCCAGTTGACGGGCCGCGCGGCCAAATCCATCACCTTCGCGCCCACCGAACGGCGGACGGAGTTGATGATAGAATCCACGGTCGTCAGAACAAATCCTTCTTGATGTTCAGCCATGAGCTAAATGATGAACGCGGAACGATGAATGATGAATGAAAAGCAAAGCGCATTCTTTCGTTCATCGTTCATCGTTCCGCGTTCATCGTTTCCTTTCATGCCCATTCCAGCGCTCCTTTGCGCCAGGCGTAGTAGTAACCGACGACCAGAATGCCGATGAAGACGACCATTTCGATGAGCGCGAACTTGGTGAACGAGAAATCGTCGCCCATGAAGATGATCGCCCACGGGAGCAGGAAGATGGTCTCGACGTCGAAGATCAGAAAGAGCATCGCGACGATGTAGTAGCGCACAGTGAAGCGGTCGTGCGCTTCCGTCTGCGGGTCTATCCCGCACTCGTAAGGGCGCATCTTGGCCTTGACGTATTTCATGGGCCGTAGGAACCGCCCCAAGACAATCGGCAGGACCGGAAAGATGATCGCCACCAGAAAAAAGATCATCACGGGCCAGTAGGCCGTCACAGGTGCGCCGACCTGTGCGGCCGGGGGCGTCGTCTGTAAAAGGAGCGCGTTCAGCATCTGGCTGCTCTCTTCACGGAAGTTTTGCGAGCTACGTGGATTCTAAGAATGCCTCTGCCAGTTGTCAATAAATCTTCCCCCCCGACAGAGACCTTTTTACTCTTCTTCGTGGGACTTCCCCGCAAGCATTGCGATGGCGTGGGACAACACAGGCTTGACGACAGCGAAACTCTCGCGCACACCTTTGGGCGAGCCCGGCAGGTTGATGATGAGCGTGCCGTTGCGTATGCCGCACGCGCCGCGGGAGAGCATGGCGAGCGGCGTTTTCTTAAGCGTCTCCATCCTCATCGCTTCCGCCAGCCCCATCGCTTCCTTCTCGATGATTGACCAAGTCGCTTCCGGCGTATTGTCGCGCGGGCCGAAACCGGTTCCGCCCGTCGTCACAATCAGGTTCACATCCAAGCGGTCCGCGTACGCGCTCATCTTTTCGGCTAGCGGTTCCAGATCGTCCGACAGAATTTCGGTCGCGACAATCTCCGCCCCCGCCTCTTTCAACAATCCGACCAGCGCCGCCCCGGACTCATCCTTTTGCTCGCCCCGAGCGCAACGGTCGCTGACTGTAATGACGACTGCACAAATCATTTCAGTGGTCAGTGGTCAGTGGTCGGTGGTCAGTGGAGGCAGCTTTTTAACTGACCACTGACCACCGACCACTGACTACTTTCTAACATGCTCTTTCAGCCAGCAGCGGTCCATGACGACGAGGAGGCCGGCGTCGCGGGCGCGCTCCGCGGCCCTGCGGTCAATGACGCCTTCCTGTAGCCAGACGGCCTTCGCGCCGACTTTGATCGCTTCGTCAACCACTGCGCCCGCAGCGTCCGACCTTCTGAAGACGTCAACGAGGTCTATCTTGATGGGCACGTCCGCGAGCGTCGCGTAAGACTTTTCGCCGAAGACCGCCTCTTCGTTCGGATTGACCGGGATGACCTTGTACCCCTGCCGCTTCATGTAGCCCGCCACGCTGTTTGAGGCTCGCGCGGGACTCGAAGACAGGCCGACGACGGCAATCGTCCGGCACTCTTCCAGGATTTTCCTGACGGCTTCCCTGCTATTGATCTCCACCTTGAATAATTCTCCTCTTAATCGAAAACAATGAGTTAACCACAGAGACACAGAGACACAGAGAAGAAAATCTCAGATTCATAATTAAAATTATTCAGATTTCTGTTTTCCTCTGTGCCTCTGTGTCTCTGTGGTGAATCTTACGGTTGATGCACCGCACGGCTGCCGGCGTGCAATTCCTGCAACGAAGAGACGCTCATCTCCTCGCCAGAGAGCCTCGCGCCGATGGCTTCGACAATCGCCTGCGCGCCCGTCATCGTCGTCACGCAGGGCACGTTGTACTGGAGCGCCGCGCGGCGAATCGCCTGCTCGTCGAAATGGGAGGTCCGGCCCAGGGGCGTGTTGATGACGATCTCTATCTCGCCACGCTTGATGTGATCCACTATGTTCGGGCGTCCTTCGTTGACCTTGAAGACAGTCTCGACACGGAGCCCGACTTCGCGCAAACGCTCGGCCGTGCCGATTGTGGCGACGACGTTGAAGCCCAGCCGCACCAGACGGCGGGCCAGCACCACCGCTTGCCCCTTGTCGCCTTCGTTGACGCTGATGAACGCTGTGCCGCTTTTAGGCAATTCCAATCCAGCGCCCATCATGGCCTTCGCGTAGGCGTCGCCGAAAGTTTCGCCCACCCCCATCACCTCGCCCGTCGAATGCATCTCGGGACTCAGGACCGGGTCAACTCCGGGGAACTTGACGAACGGAAAGACCGGCGACTTGATGAAGTATCGCTTGTTGACCTTGAGGCTTTCGGTCAGGTCTTCCGGCAGCTCGAAATCACGCAAGGGTCGCCCCGCCATCACGAGCGCCGCGAGGCGCGCCAGCGGCACTCCTGTCGCCTTCGAGACGAAAGGAACCGTGCGCGACGCGCGCGGGTTTACTTCCAGCACGTAGACCCTGTGGTCCTTGATGGCGAACTGGATGTTCATCAGACCCCGCACGGAAAGCGCGCGCGCCAGTTCCCGCGTGTAATGGCGCATGGTCTCCAGGTGCTCCGGGTCAATCCGAACCGGGGGCAAGACGCAGCTCGAATCTCCCGAATGAATCCCGGCCTCTTCGATATGCTCCTGAATTCCTGCGACGACGCAGCTCTCTTCGTCCGCCAGAGCATCCACGTCGAACTCCGCCGCGCGCTCTAAAAATTTATCTATCAGGACGGGCCTTTCGGGCGAAGCATCAACGGCGGTGCGCATGTATTCGTCGAGGCTCGCTTCGTCGTAAACAATCGCCATCGCCCGCCCGCCCAGGACGTAAGAAGGACGCACGAGCACAGGGTAGCCAATGCGCGCGGCGCACTCTCTGGCCTCTTCCGGCGAGGTCGCGGTCCCGTTCTCCGGCTGCGGTATTCCCAGCTCGCTGAGCAGCGCCCCGAAACGTTTGCGGTCCTCCGCCAGATCAATCGAGTCGGGCGATGTCCCTATGATGGGAACGCCCGCCTCCGACAGACGCATCGCCAGATTCAGTGGCGTCTGCCCGCCGAACTGCACGATGACGCCTTCGGGCTTCTCCGTGTCCACGATGTTCATCACATCCTCGAACGTCAGTGGCTCGAAATAGAGGCGGTCCGAAGTGTCGTAATCGGTCGAGACCGTTTCGGGGTTGCAGTTGACCATGATGGTCTCGAACCCGGCGTCGCGCAGGGCGAAAGAGGCGTGGCAGCAGCAGTAATCGAACTCGATCCCCTGCCCGATGCGGTTCGGCCCCGAGCCGAGAATCATGATCTTGCGCCTGTCCGTCGGCGCGGCCTCGTCCTCCTCCTCGTACGTCGAATAGAGATAGGGCGTGAATGACTCGAACTCCGCGCCGCACGTGTCCACGCGCTTGTAAACCGGGACGATGCCGAGGCGCTTGCGATAGGCACGGACCTCATCTTCGGTGCTCCCCGTCAGGTACGCGATGCGGCGATCCGAGAGCGCAGCCTCTTTCGCGGCGCGGATGACCTCCGCAGGCACGTCCGACAGTTTGCGGTCCTCTATGCGGTCCTGAATCCGCATCACGTCCTGAAGCTGCTCTAGAAACCAGGGGTCTATGCGCGAGAGGCGATGAATCTCGGGAATCGTCCAGCCGTGCTGAAGGGCGTAGGTGATGTAGGAGAATCTTTGCGAGTTGGGGCGCGCCAGCTTGCGCTGTAAGACGTCGTCGGAGACGCCTCTGAGGCGCAAAGGCTTGACCGCTTCGAGCGAACGCAGCCCCTTGAAAAGCGCCTCCTTGAAGGTGCGCCCGATAGCCATCACCTCGCCGACGCTCTTCATCTGCGTGCCCAGCACGTCTTTGGCATCGCGGAACTTTTCGAACGCCCACTTGGGAATCTTCGCCACGACGTAATCAATCGTCGGCTCGAAACTCGCGGGAGTCTTTTTCGTGATGTCGTTCGGAATCTCGTCGAGCGTGTAGCCGATGGCCAGCTTGGCGGCGATCTTGGCAATCGGAAAACCTGTGGCTTTCGAGGCCAGCGCCGAGGAGCGCGAGACGCGCGGGTTCATCTCGATGATGCGTATCTCCCCGTTCGCAGGATTGACCGCGAACTGGATGTTCGAGCCGCCCGTCTCAACCCCGACCTTACGAATGATGGTGATAGCCATGTCGCGTAAGGTTTGATACTCGACGTCTGAGAGCGTCTGCGCCGGGGCGACCGTAATCGAGTCGCCCGTATGCACGCCCATCGGGTCGAAGTTTTCTATCGAGCAGATAATGACGACGTTGTCTTTGAGGTCGCGCATCACCTCCAATTCAAACTCTTTCCAGCCGAGGATTGATTCTTCGATTAGGACCTGGTTGACGGGCGAGGCCGCGAGGCCGCCGCGCACGATCTCCTCGAACTCTTCCGGGTTGAAGGCGGTCCCGCCGCCAGTCCCGCCCAAAGTGAAGCTCGGGCGAATGATCGCCGGATACCCTGTCTCTTCCACGATGCGCTCGGCCTCCGCCCAGGAGTGCGCGAACCCGCCGCACGGCATGGGCAGGCCGACTTCCTCCATCGCCTGCTTGAAAAGCTCCCGGTCCTCCGCGACCTTAATGGCCTCGCGCTTGGCCCCGATCATCTCGACGCCGTATTCTTCAAGGACGCCCGCGTCCGAGAGCGCGACGGCCAGATTGAGAGCGGTCTGCCCGCCGACGGTCGGCAAGAGCGCGTCCGGCCTTTCGCGCTTGATGATGGCCGTGACCGCCTCGACCGTGAGCGGCTCGATGTAAGTCTTATCGGCCGTCTCGGGGTCGGTCATGATCGTCGCCGGGTTGGAATTGACCAGCACGATCTCATAACCCTCCTGCCGCAGCGCGCGGCAGGCCTGTGTGCCGGAGTAGTCGAACTCGCAGGCCTGCCCGATGACAATCGGGCCTGAGCCGATGATTAAAATTTTGTGGATGTCTGTGCGTTTGGGCATTCGCTCAGTTATGTTCTAAGCAATAGTGCAAAAGCAATAGTTAGGGGTATTCGATAACTGCCGCAATAGCCAGCGTAATCTCTTCCAGCGTTTCCGCAGAGATTTGCCCAAGCCGTCGAATGAATCTTTGTTGATCCATGCCGCGCAACTGTAGGGCGTCAACAGCAGAAGATTTGGCAAGGCCGTTAACAGAATCTGGGTCGATCCGAACGTGCCAGATATTCGGAGCGTAATGATTTTTCCAGTCTGTCAGCGGAGCAACCAGCTTGATTGGCAAGCGCCCGACGGCATCGGAACTGATGACTACAGCGGGGCGAATCTTTTTAATTTCTGCGCCTATCGTCGGGTCGAAATTGACAAGCCAAATTTCACCACGCTTTGGTGAGGGACTAGAACTCGACAATGTCCCCTCCCTGCCATTGCTCGCGTTCCTTTTCTTCCGGCTCCGACTCGTAATGCTTAACCATCAGTTCGGCCTGCTCTGCCAACTGCCGGCGACGCTCGGCCAGAGGCAACTTCATGTAAGCGCGACGCTGAGCCAGAGTTAAGCTCTGGTCTGTCTCTGCCAGTGGCTCTCTAGTAATCATGTTGCTTCTCCCGTAAGAGTTTACGATACCAGACGATTATGACCAAAAGCGCTAGGGCAGACGATTAGGGGTTTATGCATGTCTGTGCGCTTGGGCATCTATGATTCAGATATTATCAGATACAATTTGAGTCACCTTTTGAATTGAGCCATTATACATAACGGGTCTGCTGAGCACGAATCGTGTTTAAGATGGGTTCTCCGAATCGCCTTGTTTCGCATATTTGCAGGGCCGGAGAATAATGAAAATCAAGTCCGTGGAGATTGAGCTGAGCCGGGTGATTGAAGATTACAGATATTCTTACGGCAAGCTTGTGATTCCTCATGGCCGAGAGGAATGGATTAAGGTGATTGACGTATCTGCATCAAGGGGTAGAGAATCAGACCGGAAGGAGTCTTGTAATGTTCGCTCAAGCTCAGCCGCGCTACACATTGGAAGAATATTTTGAGCTGGAAAGAAGATCCGAGGAACGATACGAGTATTGGCATGGAGAGGTCTTCTGCATGAGCGGGGTTAGCCCCGAACATGATCAAATCGAATCAAACTTGAACTTTCACCTGAGAGCTAAATTAACCGGGCGCGATTGCCGGGTTTTTCTGGCGAACATACGACTCAAGGTTCCAAGTGCGCCGCCGTACCGATATGCAGATATGTCCGCACTGTGCGGCGAAGCGCAGTTTGAAGAGATCGGCGGCATTCGAGCCGTGACAAACCCGACCTTGATTGTGGAGATTCTCTCACCATCAACCGAAGCTTATGACAGAGGCGATAAATTTACGCACTATAAGTCCATCCCGAGTTTCAGCGAATATCTGCTCGTCGCGCAGCATCGCCCACACATCACACATCTGGTTAAGCAAGCCGACGGCTCATGGATTTACAACGAGTACAACGACCTCGCAGCCGTCGTCGGGTTGGTATCTTTGAATTGCGAGTTACCAATGAGCGAGGTTTACGAGAACGTCTCTTTCGTGTCTGACAAATCAGAACGGAACAATTGAATATACTCCGGCGTCCTTTATCGTTTTCGCTTCCGCATCCTCCTTCCATGTACTTTAGATTATGAGCGGTGAGCAAAGGCTCAGCCTTCTTACTCACGGCGGGCGTGCCTTCAAGCTGCAACCCTGGTTAACGCCACCTCGTCTTTAAGTTGAATGGTCCACCTTTCAGAGTAATCGTTGACTTTTCGCTCTGATAATAATATTGTTCGAGCGTTCTCATTTGATGGCTGAATTCCCACGAGCCTGCACCTTCCTCGCGTGCTCGCCGATCCAGCCATTCATAAAAGTCGTGCAACGTTGAATAGCTTGCCTTTAAAAGTCCGGTTGTTGACTTCGCCGGTTAAGTGCCAAAAGGAATCCCGACTCACCCTCAATTGGCTTGGGGATTCTGCTTCAGGTCGGAATCGCAGTTGCACTTGGCTCTCTCACGATATTGCTCGTCTGCTGTTGAGGGAATTTGACGATGTCAACTGAATTCGTCCCTGCTCCCGCCGCAGAGGTTTATTCCCGGACGACGACGGCAACGCCTCCCCTTCGCGTCGCCATAGTAAACGCGCCGTTCACCTCGTCCCGTAGTCCCTCGATACAGCTCGGACTTCTGCAAGCAATTTTAGACAGCCGCGGAATCCCTGCCACATCTTTCTACTTCAACCTGAAACTCGGTGCAGTTCTCGGTTGGGAGATCTACGAGACGCTTTGCGACGACCGAACGCTTCTTCTTGGTGAATGGCTCTTTTCGCGCGCCGCTTTCGGAGAAGACGCCTCTGATGGGGTCGCCTACCTGAATCAGTTCCGTGACGAATTGGACAGCCATTTGAAGGTGATTCAACGCGACACGGAATATCTACTGGACCTGCGCGAGCGAGAGCTGCCAGCCTTCATTGACCAGTGTCTTGAAGAGGTTGACTGGACGAGCTACGATGTCGTCGGCTTCTCCTCCATCTTCGAGCAGAACTGTGCCGCTCTGGCTCTGGCGCGTCGTCTCAAGCAGCGCTTCCCTTCACTGGTGATCGTCTTCGGAGGAGCCAACTTCGAGGACGAGATGGGATTGGAGTATGTCCGCGCTCTGGAGTGGATAGATTACGCCGTGATCGGTGAAGGCGATGAAGTGTTTCCAGCGCTACTGCAAAGACTGGCTCAAGGGGAGGATGCGGGAGGACTGGTGGGAGTGGCGAGTCGTGGCAGAGATGGAGGAGTGCGGTTTGCGGGCAGAGCGCCGCAGGTCTCTGATCTCGATTCTCTGCCCGAGCCTGACTACACACAGTTTTTTTCGACTGCGGCTGCTCTGGACATGCCTGACGTCGTCAGGGGGAAGAGGGTCAGCATCCCTTTCGAGACGGCGCGCGGGTGCTGGTGGGGAGCCAAGCACCATTGCACGTTTTGCGGCCTCAACGGGCTCGGGATGGCGTTTCGGAGCAAGTCACCTGATCGAGCGTTGCGCGGGATCTCCGAGCTGGCGGAGCGTCATGCGATCTATCAACTTGTCGCCGTTGATAACATTCTGGACCTTAAGTATATCCGGGGCGTCTTCGAGCAGTTGACCCTGCGTCGCCACGATTACACCTTCTTTTATGAGACGAAAGCCAATCTTTCGCATGAACAGCTCAAACAACTCGCCAGCGGCGGAGTCCGTCACCTGCAACCTGGCATCGAGAGTCTGAATACGAACGTTTTGAAGCTCATGCGCAAAGGCACCACAGCCATTCAAAACATCTGCCTGATGAAATGGGGGCTTTACTACGGCATCAGCATACATTGGAACGTGCTCGTGGGTTTTCCGGGCGAGCGTGTTGAGGACTACGACAAACAACTCGCACTCTTCCGTTTGATCCCTCATCTACAGCCGCCTGAATCAATCGGCCGCATCTGGCTGGAGAGGTTCAGCCCGAACTACACGCAGCGTGCGAGCCTCGGCATCAGCAACGTGCGCCCCGAACCTGCTTACGCACACGTCTATCCGAACGCCCTGGCTCTGGACAACATCGCCTACTTCTTCGCATACGATGCCGTCGAAGCCGTGCCGATGTCCGTTCACCAGGAGGCGATGGCCTATGTTGAGAGCTGGAAGCAGGCCTGGAAAACTGCCGATGCTCCGTTCATGGTCTATCAAAGAGGAGCCGGACGTTTGACGATCACAGACGGACGCCAGCCCGGCCCGGCACAAATTTTTTCGTTTGGAGAGCTAGGCGCACAAATCTACGAGTGCTGCACGGCGACCGCTTGCAGTGTCAGCCAAATCGTTAACGCGCTGCGCGACGTCTCGGAACCGGAATTCAACAAAGATGACGTCGCGAATGCCCTGGAAGAATTTACGAGCCTGGGGTTGATGATTGAAGAGGACGGACGCTACCTGAGCCTGGCGCTGCCAATTAACCCCAATTGGTAACGCGCGGCGTGGGTTCTTGAGGAAGCGGTTGACGACTCAATCCGTTGACGAGGTAAAGCATCTTGGGGAACTGCTGATCTTTAGCAGTTAAAAGACAGTCAAAAGGAGAAAGCTATGGCTAAGAAACGCAAAGTCAAGGTGACGACTAAAGATATCGAATCCGTCAGCAAAAAGCTGCATGACTTCGCCAAGAAGTTACCGACCGGCGAGCAAAACGTCATGGCCTGGCTGCTGGCACGGGCCGCCGAAGCCCCGCCCGATGAAGGCAGCTTAAAGCCGACCGGAACGGGCGCGGAAGCGGCAACGGCGACCAGAGGCGCCGGGACTTCGACCAGCACAGCCTCGAAAGTCTCCGCGACATCCGTAACAAGCGCGAGGATAACCCCAACTCAACAATTGGGCCGCTCCCTGGGAGTTACCCAGTTCACGAAGATGAGGCCTGGTTCTCTAGCAGCCGGCAGCAGTATCGGAGTGACCGGCACCATCATGTTCTGAAGCTGTCGGGGTTGTTCTGCTCTCCGTGCCATCCGATTCGGCTGTCCGGGGACGACCGACGCCACTACAAAATAATGCCTGAAGTCACGGCATTAGCTACGCCGATCCGTTGTGCGACCGGTGCAGGTATCTGTGTTCGCCGAGTCTGGCCCGCTCGGCGAACACACACCGGAAGGGGAGTCTTATGACCAGCCCGACCCACGCCAGTCTTCCGATGAGCGCCATCGGTCAGGTCGTCAGCAAGCTGCAACAGCTCAGGGAACAGCTCCCCCCTGGCGAACGAGAGGTCATTGACGACCTCCTGAGAGCCGCGGGTGTGGTCGAGGCCACGCCCCTGCAATACAATCCTTATCTTCCGGACGTTCACATCAACCCGTATCCACATTACCACAGACTCCAGGCAGACAATCCCGTGCACTGGAGTGAAGCGATGCAGGCCTGGGTGATCTCTCGCCATGAAGATGTCGTGGCGGCTTTTCGCGACCCGCGTCTCTCCTATCGAACGGGCTTCCAGACTACTATGGCCTGCGTCCCGCCGGAAGAACATGAGAGCGTCCGCGCTGTGAGTCTCCTTCTGGGGTCGCTCCTGAATGAGATTGATCCGCCCGACCACACACGCCTGCGCAGGATTATGACGCGGGCGCTGACCGCAACCGTCGAGCCGCAGCGAATCTCTCACATCGAATCCGTCTCAAACGAACTGATTGCCGCGGTTGAAAGCTCCGGCCAGATGGACATCGTGGAGGATTTCGCTTACCCGCTGCCCGCCATCATCGGGGCGGATTTGCTGGGTATCCCCGCCGAGGACCGCGAAAGATTCGGGGGGTGGATTCACGACATCGTTCACACTTTCAGCGAAGGATTCAGCGGCACCGAGGCGATGCTTCGCGGCGAGGCCGCTGTCGTCGGGTTGACAGAATATCTGAAGAGCCTCTTTGCCGAGCGGCGCGTGCGCCCTGGCGAAGATGCCCTGAGCGCGATGCTCCAGGTCGCTGAGGCCGACGACGATGAACGCGTTCTCATCGCCGTCAACCTCATCATGGGAATGCATGAGAATGTAACGCACGCCATCAGTCTCTCTATGAGTACTATCCTGCGCGACCCGGAGCTTCTCAACCGCCTGCACAATGAAGCGCAGGCTCTTCCAACGGCTGTCGAAGAGATGCTCCGCCATGAAGGGACGGCCCCGATACTTTCGCGAGTGGCACTTGAAGAGATAGAGATCGGAGGCGTGACGATTCCCAAAGGAGAGCGCGTTATCCTGCTGCTCGCCGCCGCGAATCGCGATTGTGAGCGCTTCGAGGACCCGGACCGTTTCATACCGGACCGCCAGCCGAACCCTCACGTCGCTTTCGGTGTCGGGAAGCGCGCCTGCCCCGGCTCCGGTCTGGCGCGGACTATGATTCAGGCCGCCGTCAGAACGCTGATCACACGGCTGCCGGATATGCGTCTGGTGGACGCTGAGCCGCTGTTGCGAGAAGAGATCAATATTCATGGGCTGAGAGCGCTGCCGGTCAAGTTTACGCCGCGTGGACCGGGAGCCGACGCATCCAGATGAACACTACTTCAGATTCTTTCGCGAGCGATATGAAGGCCGCCGTGGCGAAAGGCTACCGGCAGGTGGCTCCCGGGTGGCATAAGTGGAGACAAGAGTTCAAAACCGCCGGTGAAGCTGTGACACAGGCAATCGTACGAGCAAGTCACGTCAAAGCGGGGATGCGCGTCCTGGACGTTGCCTGCGGCGCAGGAGAGCCTGCGCTCACGCTTCTCCCCCTGGTCGGTCCCAAAGGTTATGTGGTCGCCATTGATCTGGTTCCGGAGATGCTCCCATCACCTCCGACCACTTTCACACCTGGCTCGAACATCACGTTCGGTGTGGCTGATGGCGAAGCGTTGCCTTTTCGCGACCGGACCTTTGATCTGGTGACGTGCCGCGGGGCCATCATGCACTTTCCCAATGCGGAACAAGCCCTCTCAGAGAGCCACAGAGTTCTGCGCCCCGGCGGCCGAGCCGTCTTCTCCGCGCTCGGTCCCGCGCAGGAGACGCCGGCAATAATGACGACAATCGCCATCATCCTACGTCACAGTCCGTCGCCGCCGGACGCGGCTCCAGGGCTGGATGTTTATAGATTTGGCGTTCCTGGAACGCTCTCGGAAATGTTCGCTGCGGCCGGCTTTCGCGAGATTCAAGAGGAGATGTTCACAGCGCCTTGCGCCTGGCCGGGCAGCGCCGAACACTTCTGGCGTGCGCTTCCGGATCACGCCTGGCGAGTTCGAGAGCTTATAGAGAACCTGCCGCCTGAGACCCGCCGACAAGTAACGAGAGAAGCTCTCGCGGCCCTACGGTTGTACGAAAGAGATGGCAGGCTGCACCTGACCGCGCCAATCGTCATCGCATCCGGCAGGCGATAGGCGTTTGCGCCTTGGAATCCCATGAGTTCTGTTGCCTTTCAAGAAAGAAATTCCCTTTCCGCCGCTGGTGAACCCGACCACCTCCCTTTGCAGTCGGCTTTCGACGAGCACAAATCTCGTGTGGCGCTCGTCAACATGCCGTTTGCATCTTCCCGCAGACCCTCGATTCAGCTCGGCCTGCTTCAGGCAATCCTCGCTGAGCGCGGCATCCACGCAACTTCTATCTATTTTAATCTTGAGTTCGGCGCCTTCCTCGGATGGGAAAGCTACGAATCTCTCTGCCATGCTCGCGATATTCTGCTGGGAGAGTGGCTGTTCGCTCGCGCCGCGTTCCTGGATCAGGCCCCCGCCCCTCATTCATTTCTGGAGCATTACGCAGAGGATATTGAAGCAGTCTGTACCGAACTCGGATGTGATGTTGATTACCTTTTGAACCTGCGCGAGCGAGAGCTGCCAGCCTTCATTGACCAGTGTCTTGAAGAGGTTGATTGGACGAGCTACGACGTCGTCGGCTTCTCCTCCATCTTCGAGCAGAACTGCGCCGCCCTCGCTCTGGCTCGCAGATTAAAGGAACGCTTCCCTTCACTGGTGATTGTCTTCGGAGGCGCTAATTTCGAGGACGAGATGGGACTGGAGTATGTGCGTGCTCTGCCCTTCATAGACTACGCGGTGATCGGAGAAGGCGATGAGGTGTTTCCCCAACTTTTAGAGAGACTGGCTGAGGGAGGGGATGCCGGAGCGTTGATGGGAGTGGCGAGTCGTGGGAGTGATGGAGAGATGCGATTCATGGGCAGAGCGCCGCAGGTCTCTAATCTAGATGCTCTGCCTGAGCCTGACTATACGGAATACTTTGAAAGCGCGGCCAGGCTAGGGCTGCCGCCTCTGGTTCGCGGCCAGGTCGTGGCCCTGCCGGTCGAGACCGCGCGCGGGTGCTGGTGGGGAGCCAAGCACCATTGCACTTTTTGCGGGCTTAACGCTCTCGGCATGAAGTTCCGCAGCAAATCGCCCGCTCGTGTGCTCGCGGGCCTCGACGAGCTGGCGAGTCGGCACGATACTTACGCGTTTCTCTCTGTGGATAACATTCTCGATCAACGCTACATCGTAGATGTGTTCGAGCCGCTGGCACGCCAGCGAAAGGACTATACTTTTTTCTTTGAGGTGAAGGCTAATCTGACGCGCGATAGTCTACGCAAACTCATGCAAGGCGGATTGCGTATTCTTCAGCCCGGCATTGAGAGCTTAAACACGCGCCTGCTCCAGCTCATGCGAAAAGGGAGCACCGCTTTGCTGAATGTCCGTTTTCTGAAATGGGCCAGGTATTATGACCTGGTCGTCGCCTGGAATCTGCTGCTGGGTTTCCCTGGGGAGCGCCGCGAAGATTACCGGCAACAGGTGGCGATAATGCGTCTCATCTCACATCTGTGCCCGCCCGCCTATGTCGGTCGGATACGGCTCGACCGCTTCAGCCCCAACTTCACGGACAGCCAGCAGATGGGCTTTTTTGAGCTGCGACCGATTCCCGCTTACGAGAATACTTACCCGAGCCTCTTGGATCACGACGCTATCGCCTACTTCTTTGCTTACGATGCTCCGGAAGCCCTGCCGGACAGTGATTACAGAGAGGTCAAGGAGTCTGTGAGGGAATGGCAGCGCGCCTGGGAAGTTTCAAATCCACCCTTCCTTCTCTTCCAACGCGGCGCAGGCCGCCTCACAATCACTGATGGCCGAACGGAAACGCCGCCGCGCGTCTTCTCCTTCGGAGAGTTGGAAGCGATGATATATGAGGCCTGTACTCCGACGGCTCATTCCGTCAGCTCATTACTGCGCCTGCTTCGCAACGAGCACGGGTTAGATGAATCGCCTGCCACACTGGAGCAAGCTCTCGCACAATTCTGCGACCTCGGTCTGATGCTTGAAGAAGAGGGTCAGTTTCTGGGTCTCGCCGTGCCTGTGAACACGAACTGGTAAACGCCAGCTCAAGCGTCGCGCAACCCAAGTCCAGATCAATAGATTGTCGGAGAGGTGTGACGTAAGGTCAGGGGAAGCGCTTAATGCAGGGCGTCGAAACTCTTTCGATAATCCTCGCCCTCTATCTGCACGGTCTTGCACATCTCGAAGAGGCGTGAGCGAAGCCGTACCCCGATGCGATCCTCCAGAGTCTCATCTCTTTCGGTCCGCCGCCCGTCCAGATAGTTGGTCGTGAAGATCGTCAACTTACGGTCGTTATAGCGCGTGTTGATGATCTGCATCATCGTGTCGCGCACCCAATCCGTAGGTTTCGACGCTCCCAATTCATCCAACACCAAAACTTCCGCTTCAAACACCGGAGCAAGCACTTTCAACTCCGACGTTTGCGAGACGGGGTTGTAAGAGTTCTGTATCTCTTTCAGGAGCGTGCCGAATTCGTAGAAGAGGCAGGGGATGCCCTTCTCTATGAGACCGCGCAGGACTGCGACCGAGAGATGCGTCTTTCCGACACCGCAAGTCCCCATCAGGAGCAGGCCGCGGTCCACCGCTGGATATTCTCTCACCAGACGAAAGGCGTAGTTGAAGGCGCGCAATTGCGTGCCGTTGCCTTTCACCGGATAGTAGTTTTGCAGCGAGCACTCGTTGTAACGGCGCGGGATGCGTGCGGCTTCCAGAAGCTTTATCTGATTCTGCTCCGTGCGGCAGCGGCAACGGCGCGCGCCCTTGCCCGGCACGACCTCCATCCCGGAGCCGAAGCAGAACTGGCAAACATTCGACTCAGTCGCAAATTGCTGCACCTCGGCGGACGCATCTTCCTGCGCAGCATCAGCGTCGGGCACCGCGAAGAGTGGATGAATTTTTGCTTTGTCAGACGACATCTCGTGCGAGCTTGATTTTAGCCTGAACTCTTTCGTTAGAACTAACCTTGTGTGGAAACTGAATCGGGACCCTTTGCTGGCGCTTCAAAGTTTTTTTTGAAGACCCTTTTGAAGCGGAGCGGATTATAGCATTCAAAAAAGATATTTCAAGGCGATTAAGTGAGAAGATGCGAAATAAAATTTTTCCACAAGTGGAAAACTCTCACACGCTCATCGCCTGCCCCGTGCGCAGTGATTCGAGGATGCGAAATGTCGCGCGCGTCGTGGTTGCCAGATCATCCAGAGAGATGGGGGCAGGTCCGCCTTTCAAGACCACTTCGCACACGGAGCGCGCCTCGTCAGCCTGCCCCTTGTCCTGTGAGCGCGCTCTTGTGCCCTCTTCGCGCCCGTTCCTGTACGCGGTCGCGGCGCGGTAATCGTCCAGCACGAAACTCTTTCCTTCCGAGAAAATCTCCACGCGCTCTTTTGCCAGGGCCTTGTCGCCCTCCGAGAGATAAGCTATAGCGCCGTTCGAGCCGTCCGAGAATCGAAGCGTGATGAAGATATTATCTTCGTCAACCATCTCGCTGTTGCGACTCTTGATGGACTCGGCGAAGACGCGCGTGGTTAAAGCTCCCGTCAGAAAATGCATCATGTCTATGAAGTGGCAGACCTCGCCGACGATGCGCCCGCCGCCCTGCTGCGGGTCCTGCAGCCAGTGAGATTTCGGAATGCGACCGGCGTTGACGCGATAGCTGATCGAAAGCGGCTCCTGACGATTACTGAAGAACTCTCTGGCTCTACGCGCCAGCGGCGAGAAGCGGCGATTGAATCCGACCATCAAACGCCCTTCGGAACCGGACGCAGCCTCCAGCACGGCGTCCAGCTCCTCATCAGTGAGCGCCAGCGGTTTCTCGACAAAGACGTGCTTTCCATTCAAAAGCGCACGGCGCGCAAGCTCCGCATGCAGATCATGACGCGTGGCAATGACGACCAGATTCACGTCCGCGTCATCGAGCACGTCGTCTGGGTTGGCGGCGCAGTAGTTGAAGCCGTACTTTTCCGCTATATCGCGCGCAGTGACTCCGGACGCGGTCGCAATCGCACGAAAATCCACGCCCGCAGCCTTGTAGTGGGGCAGGAGCATCGCCTGCGCATAGACGCCCGCGCCGATCATCCCGACACGGACCGCGCTCGCTTTGCCCGAGCTCTCTTTCTCGCTGCTTTTAATTTCGATTCGGCGCTCAAGCTCGCGCTCGGTGTCGTACTGCAGAAGGATTCCGAGATAGGGCTCTTTGGTCTCGCCCCCGATTAACTGGTAGGCGCGCTCTCCTTCTTCGATTGGAAAGCGGTGCGTCGTCAGCCGCGCGACATTGACGCGCCCTTCCGCGATCAGGTCCAGGAAGGCTTCGATGTTGCGGTTCTCCGTCCAGCGCACATAAGCCAGCGGATAATCGTGCCCGCGCTCTTCATATTCAGGGTCGTAGCGTCCTGGACCGTAAGACATCGAGACCAGCAGCGACAGCTCGCGCTTGAAATAGAGGTTGCGCGGGACATCCAGGCCCACCATGCCGACGGCGACGACCCGCCCTTTCAAACGCGAAATCTCGCCTGCCAGCTCGACGGGCTGGTTCGAAGAGGTCGCGGCCGTTATCAGGACGGCGTCCGCGCCGCGACCGCGCGTAAAATCCAGCACGGCGCGCTTCACATTCTCGTCGCTGACGGCCCCTGCGTCCGCCCCCAGTTCCCGCGCCAGCTCGACCTTCATTTGATCAAGGTCAACGCCGAAGACGCGACAACCGTTGGCCTTCAAAAGCTGGACCGCGATCTGCCCTAACAGCCCGAGGCCGATGACGACCACGCTCTCGCCCAAGGTCGGTTCCGCCAGGCGCACCCCTTGTAGGGCAATCGCGCCGAGCGTGCCGAAGGCCCCTTCTTCAAAACTGACGCGCTCGGGCAAGCGCACGCAGAGATTCTTCGGGACGGAGAGAACTTCGGCGTGAGAGGCGTAGCCGGCGCCCGCGCAGGCCACTCGGTCGCCCGCCTGAAACTCCGTCACGTCCTCGCCCACGTCCAGGACAATTCCGGCGGCGCTGTAGCCCAGGGCTGTCGAAGAGCCGAGCTTGGACCGGACCGCGTTGAAGGTCTTGATCAGCCCTTCGTTCCTGGCCTTTTCGATCACCTGCTTAACCAGCTCCGGGCGCTCCCTCGCTTTTTCAATCAAGCTCTTCTTGCCCTCGTCAACGGCCATGCGCTCCGTGCCCGCGCTGATCAAAGAGGCCGCCGCGCGCACCAGCACGCGCCCCTTCTGAACGACGGGCGTCGGCACATCTTTGACAGCCATCTGTCCCGTCTTGTTATTCTGTAGAATCTGCTTCATAAGTGAGCCGGAAAATGTTTAGCATACAATAGAAAAGCCGTGAATCGTAAATCGTGAATCGTAAATAGAGAAAGGCCGTTTTCGTCTATTTACGATTCACGATTTACGATTCACGATGTATATTGTGGCAGCTATTTAGTCCTAATTTGTAATCGTAGCAGGCCATAATTAATTAAGGGTTCTGGTTTATAAACAGATGGGTATTTTGAGAGGGGTGCTGAACAAGCTCGGCTTTCATAATGTCAGGGCCGAGCGTAATCCGATTCGCGTTTTTCTTCTGGACGATGACACGCGCCGGCACGACTGGTTCGCCAAACGATTTAAAGGCGATCATCTGGATGTCGCGGACGACGTGGAGAGGGCGCGGGAGTTTCTGAGCCGGAATCTCTACGACGCGATCTTTCTGGATCACGACCTGCTGCCGGAGCATTACCACGCCGAAGAGACGGACGACGAAAATACCGGCTACGCCATAGCGCTCTGGCTCGCCCTGCGCCCGGAGTTGCAGCGCGCCTCGACCATCATGGTGCACACGCGCAACGCCGACGGAGCGATGCGGATGGTGGAGGAGCTGCGCCGCGCTGGCCGCCAGGCCGAGTATGTTCCTTTCCCGCTGCTCGCGCAGAAGATCAAGAACTACTGGCACAGATAGAGCCGTAAATCGTAAATCGTAAATCGTGAATCGTAAATAGAGAGAACTTTGGTTCGTCCATTTACGATTCACGATTTACGATTTACGATTTACGAACGCTGGTGGCCAGGGACGGAATCGAACCGCCGACGCCGGCCTTTTCAGGGCCGCGCTCTACCAACTGAGCTACCTGGCCTGGATTTTCCGAATAGTTGCGGAAAGAGCGCAGTATAAGGAGGCCTCAGGCGTAGTGTCAACTCTGTAGAGCCCTGCAAATTTTTTGTCGAATTAGTCACAATAAGAAGTACCCTTGTTGGCCGCAGTTGACCCTTATATGAAACGCTAACAATAACGGATGTTGACAGCCTTTTGAAGCGACGGCTTGTGGATGGACAGGGTCTATTCATTCTCGACGGAAAGAGAACGATCCACGAAGCCACACGAAACGACACGAAATTGCTGTGGTTTGTTTCGTGTGGTTTCGTGTGGTTTCGTGGACAGTGCTGTTTCT
>Ga0268243_1000050_pt1 | contig 48983 bp, 38 predicted proteins | sample BulsoiMagMametaG_FD_200254 | JGI IMG/M metagenome (GOLD analysis project Ga0268243, IMG submission 200254) | Bulk soil microbial communities from Mexico - Magueyal (Ma) metaG (v2) (version 2) | ecosystem: Environmental > Terrestrial > Soil > Agricultural land | place: Mexico: Magueyal...
CAATGGAATCAAAGGCGCGGACCGTGATCTTCGGGTTATGTTTGGCCAAGACTTTCGTGATCGCTGCCGTCAAGGTCGTCTTCCCGTGATCTACGTGCCCGATCGTTCCGATGTTCACGTGCGGCTTTGACCTGTCAAACTTTTCCTTGCTCATCTCTTACTCCTCTTTTATGAGTTTTGAGTTTCGAGTTTTGAGTTTCGAGTTTCGATTCAAATTCAAAACTCAAAACTCATAATTCATAATTACTTTGCGACTCCCTGCACTTTGGCAATCACCTCATCCGCGATGTTCTTCGGCGCTTGATCGTAACGCTCGAAGTGCATCGTGGAAGTCGCGCGGCCCTGTGTCGCCGAGCGCAGGTCCGTGGTGTAACCGAACATCTCCGAGAGCGGAACGTAGGCCGTCACGACCTGCACGCCTCCGGGGCGAGGTTCCATCTGCTCGATCTGGCCGCGGCGGCGATTCAAATCGCCGTTGACCGCGCCCATGTACTCTTCCGGCGTCACAACCTCGACGCGCATGATCGGTTCAAGCAGCACAGGCTTGGCCTTCTTCACAGCATCCTGGAAAGCGAGGGAGCCCGCGATGTGGAACGAACGCTCGTCGGAGTCAACCTCGTGATACGAACCGAAGACGAGCTTGACTTTGATGTCCACCAATTCGTACCCGGCGAGGTAGCCGCGCTCCATCGCGTCCTTGACGCCCTGCTCGGTCGGCTTGATGTATTCGCGCGGGATGGCGCCGCCCGTAATCTCGTTCTCGAAGACGAAGCCTTCGCCCGGCGCCGGCTCGATCTCCAACTCGACGTGGCCGTACTGACCGCGACCGCCCGTCTGCTTCTTGAAGACTTCCTTGCCCGGTGCGGCCTGGGTGATCGTCTCGCGATAAGCGACCTGCGGCTTGCCGACGTTGGCCTCGACGCCGAACTCGCGCTTCATGCGGTCAACGATAATCTCCAGGTGGAGCTCGCCCATCCCGGCGATAATCGTCTGTCCGGTTTCATGGTCCGTCGAAACGTTGAAGCTGGGGTCTTCCTGCGCGAGGCGGTTCAAAGCGACGCCGAGTTTATCCTGGTCCGCGCGCGTCTTCGGCTCAACCGCGACGCGAATCACGGGCGCCGGGAACTCCATCGCTTCGAGAACAATCGGCTTGTTTTCGTCGCAAATGGTGTCGCCCGTCGTCACCTGCCTCATGCCGCCGATGGCTATGATCTCGCCTGCGGACGCCTCATCAATGTCCTCGCGCTTGTTAGCGTGCATACGCATCAGGCGACCGACGCGCTCTTTCGAGTCTTTGATGGGGTTGTAGGCGTAAGAACCCGCCTTGATCGTGCCCGAGTAGATGCGTACAAACGAGAGCTGGCCGAGATGCTTGTCGGCCATAATCTTGAAGACGAGACCGCTGAATGGCGCGGACGAATCCGCGGGGCGGGTCTCAACTTCGCCATTCTTCGGGTTCGTCCCTTCGACGGCCGGAATGTCCAGCGGGCTGGGAAGAAAATCCACCACCGCGTCGAGAAGCGTCTGCACGCCTTTATTCTTGAAGGCCGAGCCAGTGACCACGGGGACGAGCTTCAAGGCAACCGTGCCCTTGCGAAGAGCGGCGCGAATCTCATCTTCTGTGATTGACTCGCCCTCGTCTTCGAGGTACTTCATCATCAAATCTTCTTCGACATCGGCGACCGCTTCGAGCAGCTTGTGGCGCGCAGCTTTGGCCTCTTCCAGAAGGTCCGCGGGAACGTCAACGATCTCGTATTCCGCGCCCTTCGTCTCGTCTTTCCAGACCAGGCCCTTCATCTTGATGATGTCCACCACGCCCTTGAACTGGTCTTCGAGGCCGATGGGAATCTGTATGGCTACGGGGTTGGCGCCGAGGCGCGTGATGATGGAGTCGAAGGAGCGCTGGAAGGAGGCACCTGCGCGGTCCAGCTTGTTAATGAAGCAGATGCGCGGGACGTTGTACTTGTCCGCCTGACGCCAGACGGTCTCGCTCTGCGGCTCGACGCCGGCGACGCCGTCAAAGACCGCGACCGCGCCGTCCAGCACGCGCAAACTACGCTCGACCTCCATCGTGAAATCCACGTGGCCGGGCGTATCAATGATGTTGATGCGGTATTCGGTTCCTTCGCGCTTCCAGAAACAGGTCGTGGCGGCAGACGTGATCGTGATGCCGCGCTCCTGCTCCTGCTCCATCCAGTCCATTGTCGCCGTGCCTTCGTGCACCTCGCCGATCTTGTGCGAGACGCCCGTGTAGTACAGGACGCGCTCGGTCGTGGTGGTCTTCCCGGCATCAATGTGGGCCATGATGCCGATATTGCGGAACTTCTTGAGATCGTGCTTAGCCATAACTTAAAAACCTGGGGTCGGGGGTCGGGGGCCGGGGTTCAGTTAAAACCTTTTACCGGCCCCCGGCCCCTGTTCCCTGGCCCCCGCTTTTCTACCACTTGTAATGAGCGAAAGCCTTGTTGGCCTCCGCCATGCGGTGCGTGTCCTCTTTCTTCTTGACAGCATTGCCGCGATTGTTCGCCGCGTCGAGCAGCTCCCCGGCGAGGCGGTCCGTCATCGTCTTTTCGCCGCGACTGCGCGCGTAAGTCACGATCCAGCGAATCGCCAGCGCGCCGCGGCGCTCCTGGTGAACTTCGACAGGGACCTGATAGGTCGAACCGCCGACGCGCCGTGATTTGACCTCGACCGTGGGTCGCACGTTGTCAATCGCGCGCTTGAAGACCTTGAGTGGCTCTTCCCCGGCCTTTTCGCCGACCTGCTTCAGGGCGTCGTAAAAAATCGTCTCTGCCGTTGATTTCTTTCCGTCCCACATCACGCCGTTGATAAACTTGGTGACCAACGGGCTGTTGTAGACCGGATCAGGCAGCACCTCGCGTCTTTCAGCAACTCTTCGTCTTGGCATAATCTTCGATAGGTGTCGGGGGTCAGGGGTCGGGGGTCAGTGAAAGCCTTTTCCGGCACCCGACCCCCAGCCCCGTCCCCTAATTTATTTTTTAGCTCCAGCGGCGCCCGCCTTGGGCCGTTTCGCGCCGTACTTGGAGCGTCCCTGTTTGCGGTCGGCGACGCCGACAGAATCGAGCGTGCCGCGAATCACGTGGTAGCGCACGCCCGGTAAATCCTTCACGCGCCCGCCGCGGATCAGCACGATTGAGTGCTCCTGCAGGTTGTGTCCGACGCCCGGAATGTAGGTTGTCACCTCGATTCCGTTGGTCAGACGCACGCGCGCGACTTTGCGCAGCGCCGAGTTCGGTTTTTTCGGCGTTTGCGTATAGACGCGCGTGCAGACGCCGCGGCGCTGCGGCGACTCCTGAAGCGCGGGACTGGCCGTTTTGTACTTGACGGCCTGGCGCCCCTTGCGAACAAGCTGGTTAATTGTCGGCACTGCTCGTTGTCCTCTTCGCTCTGAAATACCCGCGCCTTAAATAAAAGCGCAAAAAGGTCCAGGGCCTACCTCTTTCCGAAACCTGTTCGGCAGTCAGCGCAGGCGGCTGTCCTGTTACAAAAGTGTGATTTTTGAGGGACGTTCTGGATACAAAAGGGTGCGGATAATGGCTTCCCCCGAAGCCGAAACTTTTCTGTGGCGTCGCATCTTTAAGATGAGCGGGTCTATTTCAACCAATCGCGCGCCCATCGAGCCGGAGCGGACCGGGGCTTCAATGCCTTTCGTCCACTGCCCGAGGGCTTTTTTACGCCACAATAATTGTCAAGCGGCTGCCTGTGCTCACGGCGCATTCAGCCGGGCGACGCCTCCACACCGACCAAAACCAACTTAAGCGTCGCACTATTAAATTCGAACTGTTAGTCCGAAACGGGAAACTATACGAATTGAGGCGTCATCTGTCAAGCGCCGGAGAGCACACTTGGCGTAGAATTTCGAGCGGAGGAAGACTTGATCTGGAAATATTCAAAGTGGGCGACCGGGTGCGGCTCACCTCCGGCGAACATAAAGATTTCACGGGCGAGATAAAAGGAATCAATCGAGCCCGGTCGCTTCTCAAAGTGGAGCGGGCGGCGATCAATCCGCAGCCATCGGACGGCCTGTTCGTCCTCGAAACCGTGGTGGCGAAGTTTACGGAGGTCGAGAAGTTATCAACCCCTTAATTCCGGGTCCGGAAAAGGCGAAGGCTTCTATTCTCACTTCGCCTTTCCGCTTCTGCTGAACCCTCAGTGGGTGTCCGCCAGCGCATTTTTGGCTTCGCTTTCCATAGCGCTCGCCAGACGCTCTGCGGCAGTGTCCGGGAGGTCGCGGAGGAGATCGCGCAGGTGCGCCAGAGCGTCCTGCGTCTCCTTCATGGTCTCCCGATAATTCACCTTACTCTGGGCTACATCTTCGGGTTCGCTGTTTTCCGTAAACGGCTTGCGCTCATTGGCCGAGAGCCATCTTTGAATTCTGGTCAGGCTCGCGCTGGTACGTCGTCGGGCGGCGGGCGACTTCCTGTTGGGCGCGGCCATCGCCTTGATGAGTTTCTCCATAAAGTCTTCGCGCTCGGCGTAAGCCCCGACGCTGATGAGCCCCCACATCGTCCCGCCGCCTGCTTCCAGGTACGTCAGGCCCCAGAGCGCCGTGCCGAATTTATTGAACTCCTCGCGCACGGCATCCACCTGCTTGCGTTTCGCCTCCGAAAGAGTTTTGGCGGCCAGCGCGTCGTTGGCGGGTTTCTTACAGTTGACGTAGTACTGAAACGCCTCTTTCTGACCGGCGTTCGAATAGTCCTGCGTCTGCTCCCCGTAAGCTTCCATGAATTTATCCAGGCCGAGTTTCAGGACCTGCTCGCACGCCATCTTGAATTCCGGCCTTTCGTCGTCCTGCGCGGAGACGTTCGGGACAAACACCAACAGGAGAAGCGCCGGCAGAGCTATTCGCAAGAACTGTTTTCGCATCTTGTCACCTTATTCTGACAGCAATCGCTGTCACCCTTTCCGTCAATATTCAATTTTCTAAGGGGAGAGTGAGCGTCTTCCCACAGACGATTTGAGCGCCCCCGTTTTGCCCGACCCAACGGACCCGCGCGGCATGAAAGGGCCGCCCAAATGAAGAAAGACCGGAAGAACTCTTAAAGCCCCTTCGGTCTTCACTCTCTTGTGAGTTTCCCCGGCCCCTGGACGTCTCTCCCGCCGCCGACCGTATCAGTGAACTTCTGGCGTCGGGCTGGAGCTCGTATTGGCGTTGACGTTCGCGTTCTTGTTGGCCTGTCGCCGGGCCATCGCCTCTTGCTGCTTGACCATTGACTGCCAGCGCTGCAAGTCCACCTTCGCCTTCTCGAATGCTTCCTGCGCGCGGTAATTGTCCGGGTTAAGGTCCAGCGCCTTCTGGAGCGCGTTGACAGACTCCTGGTACTGCGAGACCTTGCTGTAAGCGATGCCCAGCTCGTACTGATAGTCGCTGTTTTCGGGTTCGAGTCTGGCGGCCTGTTGCAGGGCTTTAACCGCCTCGGCGGGCTTGCCGATCTTGCTGTACGCCAGTCCCATGTCGAAATAGGCTTTAGCGTCCTTCGGATTCTGGCGCACGTACTTCTGATACGCCTCGGCGGCCTTTTTGTACTCCGCTTCCGCCTCATCCTTCTTTTCGAGAACGAGATAAGTCATGGCGAGTCTCAGATGAGCCTCGGCCAAATCCGGGTCCAGGCTGACGGCCCTTTGGTAAACCTCAGCCGCCTCTGCATCCTTGTCCTGGCGCGCCAGCTCGTTGCCCTGTTCCAGGAGTTTCTGGGCCTCCGATCTCGCGCCCGGATCTACAACCTGTTCAGCAGCCTCCGTAGTATTCGCGGAGTTGACGGCGGCGGCCGTTTGCGTGTTCTTCGATCCACAGTTCGCCTGGATCAATATCAGGGATGCCAGCGCCACAGTGATAAAGATGAATTTCATAACTAAAGCCTGTCCCGGCCGAATTGATGTTTGCATGAAGTATCTACGCCAAATCGGGCGGCGAGTCAAACACCGCCCATGCCCCGATGCAGACCCGAACGGGATTATGAAGTTTATTCCTTGTTCTGAAGCGAAAAGAACCAGACCTCCGCTGACCATAAAAGTAGCGGAGGTCTGGTTCTTTCCAGTAGCGGTCCTTCTTTAGTAGGACTGGAGGTTGAGGATCTGCTGCAAGATAGCTCCCAGGATGCTATAAGCGCCGTTGGAGTAGCGACCATACTGAGAACGGCTGTAGTAGCCGTCTTCGTAGCCACGACGGAAGCCCTCACGGAAGTAGTACTGATACTCGTTGAGGTCCACATAGTAGCCGTCGTAACCGTAGGTTGCGTCCTGATAGCCATAGGAATCCTGATAGCCAGGTCTCCAACCGTCCTCCCGGTCCGCACGCCCGGCGCGATAGCCTTCCTCGTAGCCGTAGTTTATGGCCCGGCGAAGCAGGTCTGCGCCGTATCGGTTCGTCTCGTAATATCTGCCGCCACGATTGTAGCGATAGTTATAAGCGCCGTAATCGTTGTAGCGCCAGTTCTGGAGACGCAGTTGATCCTGACGCTGGCGCTCTAAGTAGCGCTGCTGGAGACGCCACTGTGCCAGACGTCTTTGCTGCTGCAACTGCTGCTGGCGCTGCTGCCAGATGCGCTGCTGCTGGATTTGCTGGCGGTACTGCGCCTGACGCTGTTCCTGATCCCGCCGCCAATCCCATTGCTGACGGTTACGGTTGTCGGCGTTGCGCTGACGCTCCCACTGCTGCTGTTGTTGGCGTTGCTGTTCCCAGCGCCTTTGCTGTTCCTGCTGCTGGCGCTGCTGAGCCTCCAACTGCCGGCGCTGCTCTTCCTGGCGCTGCTGTTCCACGCGCCGCTGTTGCTCTTGCTGTCGTTGCTGTTGCCCGCGCTGATCCTGTTCCTGACGCTGGCGCGTCCAGCGCTGCTCCTGCTCCGCGCGCTGCTGCGCTTGCCGCTGTTGCGCTTCCTGCTGTCGCCGTTGGCGCTCCTGCTCAAGTTGAGCCTGGCGCTGCTGGCGTTCCTGTTCCTGTTGTTGCCGCTGCTGGTCTTGCTGCGCCTGACGTTGCTGGCGCTCCTGCTGCCGGTTTCGCTCGCGCTCCTCACGCTGTTGCTGGTTTTGCTGTGCCTGCGTGTTCTGATTAGGCTGTTGCTGTTCCTGATCCCTTCTTTGCCAGCGCTCCGAACGCTGTCGTTGAGCGTTAGCCAGCCCGCTTGTTCCCAGTAATGCTACTGTGCTGATGATGGCCGAGACGATCAACCTCTTAACGTAATTAACTCTCATTTGCTCACTCCTTAGACTAAAACCGGAATCCGAGTTGAATTCCGCCGGGCAGTGTGCAAAAGCCATTCCGCAGGCTTAAGGACACGACTCTTTTAAAGTTTCCGGCCTTAAAAAGGCGTTTATCAACGTGAGTTCGACATAAGTTTTGAGGAGTAGCGAACAGATAAATTGTCCACGAAATCACACGAAACGGCACGAAACAAAAGCATAGTCTCTTCGTGGGGTTTCGTGTGATTTCGTGGACCGTCTGCACGCTTTTTTATGTCGAACTCGGGTTTATTAATACCTTTTCGTTCACAGGCGGAACTTTATGGGTTAGCTGAAGGCCCTGAAATAGTCATATAAAAGGAAAAGGGACAGACAAAGCTTCTCGAAAGCCTCATCTGTCCCGCTCTTCGCACGGCCCCAGTTTCTCAACCTCAGCCGCGCTTGTCCTTAGATCAAGGGACGAGGATTACTCCTCTTCTCCCACAGCTTCACCATCACCGCCGGCCGCGACAGCCGTGCGCGAAGGTGTCGCCGGGACATCCACGCCGCCGACTATCTCCGGGAAATCGTCCATGTCGCGGTCGCGGCTTGCCTGGTCAATCGTCTCGTCGCGCTCAACCTTGACGTTGCGGTAGAACTCCATGCCCGTTCCGGCCGGAATCAGCCGTCCCATGATGACGTTCTCCTTCAGGCCGCGCAGATAATCCACGCGCCCCGAAATCGCAGCCTCCGTCAGCACACGCGTCGTCTCCTGAAACGAGGCCGCCGAGATGAATGAGTCGGTCGAAAGCGACGCTTTGGTGATGCCGAGCAGGAGCGGTTCGGCCTGTGAAGGCTCGCCGCCAGCCGCCGAGACACGCTCGTTCTCGTCCGTGAAGCGGAAGCGGTCAACCTGCTCGTCGAGCAGGAATTCCGTGTCGCCCACCTCCTTGATCTTCACCCAACGGAGCATCTGCCGAACAATCACCTCGATGTGCTTGTCGTTGATGTTGACGCCCTGCAGGCGATAGACCTCCTGAATCTCGTTGACGATGTATTCCTGTAGGCGGTTCATGCCGAGAACCCTCAGGATGTCGTGCGGATTCAGCGGCCCGTCCATCAGAGCTTCGCCAGCCCGGACGCGGTCGCCTTCCTGCACGTTGATGTGCGTGCCGCGCGGGATGTCGTACTCGCGCTCCTCGCCGTCGTTGCCGACGATGATGAGCTTACGCTTACCCTTGGAGATGGGACCGAGCTTGACCGTGCCGTCAATTTCGGACATGACGGCGGTCTCGGCGGGTTTCCGCGCCTCGAAGAGCTCGACGACGCGCGGCAGGCCGCCCGTGATGTCTTTCGTCTTCGTGGTCTCGCGCGGAATCTTCGCAATGATGTCGCCCGGCTCGACCTCCTCGCCGTCCGTCACCATCAGGTTGGCGCGCACAGGCATCTGGTAAGTCTTCAGCACCTTATTCGACGCGCTGCGGATTTCCAGACGCGGCTGTTTCTTCTCGTCTGGCGAGTCCTTGACGACCATGCGGGATTGTCCCGTCACCTCGTCAACCTCTTCGTCCACCGTCACGCCTTCCTTCAGGTCCTGGAACTTAATGTGGCCGGCGACTTCGGTCAGGATGGCAAACGTGAACGGGTCCCACGTCGCCAGCATCTGATCCTGCCGGACGCGTGTGCCGTCCGCGACGTGCAGGTGGGCGCCGTAAACAATCTGGTAGCGCGCCACCTCGCGGCCGCGCTCGTCAATAATGGTCAAAGCGCCGTTGCGATTCATGGCGATGATCTCGCCTTTGCGGTTCTTGACCGTCTGGAGGTCCACATAGCGAATCGTTCCGTCAACGCGCGCCTCGTGTTTCGAAGACTCTTCGAGACGCGCCGTGCCGCCGATGTGGAAGGTGCGCATCGTGAGCTGTGTTCCGGGCTCGCCGATACTCTGAGCGGCAATGACGCCGACCGCCTCGCCGATATCAACGGGGCGGCCCGTCGCCAGGTTGCGCCCGTAGCATTTGACGCAGCAGCCGCGCCTTGACTCGCACGTCAGGACCGAGCGGATGCGGACGCGCTGCACGCCGGAGCGTTGAATCTCGGCCGCGAGGTCTTCGTCAATCTCGTCGTTGGATTCGACGATGACGCGGCCTTCGACCGGGTCAATCACGTCGTCCAGCGAGGTTCGTCCGACGATGCGGTCGCGCAAGGATTCGATCTCCTCGCCGCCTTCGACAATCGCCGTAGCACTGATGCCCTTCAGGGTTCCGCAATCCTGCTCGGAGATGATCACGTCCTGCGCCACGTCAACCAGACGACGCGTCAGGTATCCGGAGTCGGCGGTCTTCAAGGCCGTATCGGCCAGACCTTTGCGTGCGCCATGCGTCGAGATGAAGTACTGCAAGACGTTCAAGCCTTCGCGGAAGTTGGCGCGGATAGGCGTCTCGATGATTTCGCCCGAGGGCTTGGCCATCAGACCGCGCATGCCCGCGAGCTGGCGAATCTGCTGCGCGGAGCCGCGCGCGCCGGAATCACTCATGACGAGAATCGGATTCAGCTCGTCCAGGCTCTTCTCGCGTTCGTCCATCGCCTTGAACATCTCTTTCGCGACTTTGTCGGTCACTTCGGACCAGATGGCGACGACCTTGTTGTAGCGCTCGCCGTTTGTGATGACGCCGTCCAGGTACTGCTGCTCGACGTCAATCACGTCCTTGTCGGCTTTCGCCACCAGGGACTTCTTGGCTTCCGGCGTGACCAGATCGTCAATGCCGATGGAGATGCCGGCCTTCGTCGCGTAGAGGAATCCAAGATTCTTGAGGTCGTCAAGCATCTTGACAGTCATCTCGTGGCCGAGGCGTATATGGCAGTAGTTGACGATTGATTGCAGGCCCTTCTTCTTCAGCGTGCCGTTGATGAAAGGCAGGCCCACTGGAATCGAATCGTTGAAGATGACGCGACCCACGGTCGTGTTGATGACGCGGCGGACGTTCTCCTGAACAGTAGCGCGCATCACGTCCTGCGTATCGTGCTCCTGCGGCAGATCAATCAGATCGCCAGTGATGCGCAGCTTAATCGGCGTCTGTGTGGTCACCTCTTTCGCGTCGAGCGCCAGGAGCACCTCTTCGAGCGAGGCGAAGACGCGGCCCTCGCCCTTCGCGCCTGGCTTGTCGCGCGTCAGGTAGTAGCAGCCCAAAACGATGTCCTGCGAGGGGACGGCGATGGGCTGGCCGTTCGCAGGGCTCAGGATATTGTTCGACGAGAGCATCAGCACGGCCGCTTCGATCTGCGCTTCTGGCGAGAGCGGGATGTGGACGGCCATCTGGTCGCCATCGAAGTCCGCGTTAAAGGCCGTACAGACCAGCGGGTGAATCTTGATCGCCTTGCCTTCGACCAGCACAGGCTCGAACGCCTGGATGCCCAGGCGGTGCAGCGTCGGCGCGCGGTTCAAGAGCACCGGGTGCTCGCGGATCACTTCTTCGAGGATGTCCCAGACTACTGGCTCCTGACGCTCGACCATCTCGCGCGCCTGCTTGATGGTGGCAGCGTGCTGCTGCTTCTCAAGCTGGTTGTAGATGAAAGGCTTGAACAATTCGAGCGCCATCTTCTTCGGCAGGCCGCACTGGTGCAGCTTGAGCTCCGGACCGACGACGATCACCGAACGGCCGGAATAATCAACGCGCTTGCCCAGGAGGTTCTGACGGAAACGTCCCTGCTTGCCTTTGAGCGTCCCCGAAAGAGACTTCAGCGGGCGATTGTTCACGCCCCTGAGCACGCGGCCACGGCGACCGTTATCGAAGAGCGCGTCCACGGCCTCCTGCAACATGCGCTTCTCGTTGCGCACGATGACTTCGGGCGCGCGCAGTTCCATCAGTTTCTTCAGACGGTTGTTGCGGTTGATGACGCGACGGTAGAGGTCGTTCAAGTCCGAGGTCGCGAAGCGCCCGCCGTCCAGCGGTACGAGCGGGCGAAGCTCCGGCGGAATCACTGGAATCACGTCCAGAATCATCCACTCGGGGCGGTTGCCGGACTTCAGGAAGCTGGTTGCGACCTTGAGACGCTTGGAGAATTTCAGCTTCTTCTGCTGCGAGGTCTCCTCCTTCATGCGCGTGCGCAACTCCACCGCGAGCTCCTCGACGTTGACCATCGTCAGGAGCTCCTTGATGGCTTCCGCGCCCATCTTCGCCACGAACATGCCCGGATAGTCGCGCATCAGCTCGCGGTAACGCTCGTCTGTCAGAAGCTCGCGCTCCTTCACGGGCGCGTCTCCCGGATCAATCACGATATAGGACTCGAAGTAGAGGACCTTCTCCAGTTCGCGCAGAGGGATATCCAGGAGGTGTCCGATACGCGAGGGCAGGCCCTTGAAGAACCAGACGTGCGAGCACGGGCTGGCGAGATCAATGTGGCCCAGGCGCTCGCGGCGCACTTTGGCCTGCGTGACTTCCACCCCGCACTTGTCGCAGATCACCCCGCGGTGCTTCATGCGCTTGTATTTTCCGCAGAGGCACTCCCAATCGGCCACAGGACCGAAGATGCGCGCGCAGAAGAGTCCGTCGCGCTCCGGCTTGAACGTTCTGTAATTGATCGTCTCCGGCTTCGTCACCTCGCCGTGCGACCACTGGCGAATCTTTTCAGGCGAGGCCAGGCTAATCCGAATCGCTTCAAAATCTGGCGCAAGTTGCGTTTTTTGTTCTTGGAATCTGAACATCTTTATCTCCTGGGGTCGGGGGTCGGGGGTCGGGGGTCGGTACTTGATTAAACCGGCCCCCGTCCCCTGGCCCCCAGCCCCTGCTTTTTATTCTGTGCTGCCGCTAACCAGAATCGCTTCGCCCGTGCCCGCGCCGTCGCCCGACGCACCGTTGCCGCCGTCTTTGTTGATTAACTCAACATCGAGGCAGAGCGATTGGAGTTCGCGCACGAGCACGTTGAAGGATTCGGGCAGACCCGGATCGAAATCCGCCTCGCCTTTGACGATGGCTTCGTAAATCTTCGAGCGCCCGGCCACGTCGTCCGACTTCGCGGTCAGGAGTTCCTGTAGAATGTGCGCCGCTCCATAAGCTTCCAGCGCCCAGACCTCCATCTCCCCGAAGCGCTGTCCGCCGAACTGCGCCTTGCCGCCCAGGGGCTGCTGCGTAATCAGACTGTACGGTCCGATTGAGCGTGCGTGAATCTTATCGTCCACGAGGTGCGAGAGCTTCAACATGTAGATGTAGCCCACAGTCACCTTCTGCTCGAAGGCATCGCCAGTGAGTCCGTCGTAGAGCACGGTCTTGCCGGACTCGTTGACGATTTCGGGCAGCTCCAGCTCGCGCAGGTGCGTGCCGGCCTCCTTCAATTTCACCTTGATCTCTTTTTCGGTCGCGCCGTCGAAAACAGGCGTGGCGAAGTAGAGACCGAGCACACGAGCGGCCCAGCCCAGGTGAGTCTCAAGAATCTGACCGACGTTCATGCGCGAGGGAACGCCCAATGGATTCAAGACGATCTCGACGGGCGTGCCGTCGGGCAGGTACGGCATGTCCTCTTCGGGGAGGATGCGCGCGATGACGCCCTTGTTGCCGTGGCGTCCGGCCATCTTGTCGCCGACCGACAGCTTGCGCTTCATGGCGATGAAGACCTTGACCATCTTGATAACTCCGGGAGCGAGTTCGTCGCCCTGGCGGAGCTTCGCAATCTTCTCCTCGTAGATGTCCGAGAGAATCTTGATCTGACGGTCTGTGCGCTCCTCGTACTCTTTAATTTCGGCGGCCACGTCAACGCGCGTCGAAGTCAACTCGACTTTCCTGAGAGCCTTCGGCTCCAGCCCCGCGAGCATCTCGCGCGTGATCGTCTCGCCCTTCGGAATGACGACCTCGCGATTGACCGTCAGGTCCTTCGCGAGCTTGCGCCCTTCGAGAAGCTCGTAGATTCGCTGGTCGCGCTGCTCGTGCAGGATGCGTATTTCGTCCTCAAGGTCGCGCCGCAGGCGCTCCTCCTCGGCCTCCTCGATGGCGAGCGAGCGTTGATCTTTCTCCTGCCCCTTGCGCGTGAAGACCTGCACGTCAACGACCGTGCCGTCAATGCCCGGAGGTGAAACGAGGCTCGCGTCCTTCACGTCCCCGGCCTTCTCGCCGAAGATCGCGCGCAAGAGCTTCTCTTCAGCCGTGAGCTGCGTCTCGCCTTTCGGCGTCACCTTGCCGACGAGGATCGAGCCGGGCTTGACCTGCGCGCCGATGCGGATGATGCCGCTCTCGTCCAGATCGCGAAGCATGTTCTCGCCCACGTTCGGGATGTCGCGCGTGATCTCCTCCGGACCGAGCTTGGTGTCGCGCGCCTCGATCTCCAACTCCTCGATGTGAATCGAAGTATAGAAATCGTCTTTGACGAGTCGCTCGGAAACAAGAATCGCGTCCTCGAAGTTGTAACCGCGCCAGGGCATAAAAGCCACGAGCACGTTACGCCCTAAGGCCAGCTCGCCCCGGTCCGTGCACGGTCCGTCGGCGATCACCTGCCCCTTCGAGACGCGCTCCCCGACGTGCACGATCGGGCGCTGGTTGATGCAGGTGTTCTGATTCGACCGCTTGAACTTAATCAAGGTGTAGATGTCTGCGGTCACTTCGCGCGAGATGGTGCCGTCAACGTTGTGGTCCGCCTTGATGATGATGCGTTCGGAATCAACGTAATCAACGACGCCGTCACGGCGCGCGACGACCACCGCGCCCGAATCCTGCGCCGTCACCTTCTCCATCCCTGTGCCGATGTAAGGCGCTTCGGCGCGCAGCAGCGGCACACTCTGGCGCTGCATGTTCGATCCCATCAGGGCGCGGTTCGCGTCGTCGTTCTCCAGGAACGGGATAAGCGAGGCCGCGACCGAGACGAGCTGCTTCGGAGAGACGTCAACGTACTCGATGTCTTTTCGCATGGCGAGAATAAACTCGCCAGCTTTACGCGCCGCGTTGCGGTCGTTAATGATGTAGCCGCTTTCATCGAGCTCGATATTGGCCTGGCCGATGACGTGCTTGTCCTCTTCCCAGGCCGTCTGGTAGAACGGCCACGGCTCGTACTGAACTTTGCGGTTGTCTGCCCCGACCTTCTTGTTAGCCTTCTCGACCTCTTCAAGCGGGACGTGGTCGCCCGGCTTGAGTTTCGTGTCGCCGCCGTTGATGACGCGAACGTATTCGACGACGCGGCCATCAATCACTTTCCTGTACGGCGACTCGATGAAGCCGAACTCGTTGATCCGCGCGAAGCAGGAGAGCGAGGAGATGAGTCCGATGTTCGGACCTTCAGGCGTCTCAATCGGGCAGATCCGGCCGTAGTGCGTCGGGTGCACGTCGCGGACCTCGAACCCCGCGCGCTCGCGCGAGAGTCCGCCCGGTCCGAGCGCCGAAAGCCTGCGCTTGTGCGTAATCTCCGAGAGCGGGTTGGTCTGATCCATGAACTGCGACAACTGAGAAGAGCCGAAGAACTCACGAACCGCGGCCGTCACCGGCTTGGCGTTAATGAGATCGCGCGGCATCGTCGTCTGCATCTCTTGGTGGATAGACATCTTCTCTTTAATCGCCCGCTCCATACGCTCCAGCCCGATGCGGAACTGATTTTCGAGAAGCTCGCCGACGGCGCGCACACGCCGATTCCCCAGGTGGTCAATGTCGTCCGCCTGGTATTCCGCAGGGTTCTTGCGCATCTTCAGGACATAGCCGACGACCTCTACGAAGTCGTGCGCCGAAAGCAGCGGATCATCAATGCGGTTGCGCTCGGGCTTGCCCATCTTGATGTTGAACTTGAGGCGGCCGACGCGCGAGAAATCGAACTTGCGCGGGTCGAAGAACATGCCTTCCAAAAGACGATAGGCCGTCTGGACGGTCGGCGGATCTCCGGGGCGCATCTTGCGATAGATCTCAAGGAGCGCATCCACGGGCTTGGTGATGACATCCTTCTTCAAGGTCTGCGAGAGCACAGGGCCCAGGTCGTCGCGCTCCGGGAAGAAGATCGAGAAGCGTTCGATTCCAGCTTCCGTGATCTCCTGCAATTTGGCGGGCGTGATCTCGTTGTTGGCTTCGAGAATCACCTCGCCCGTCTCCGTGTTGACGATGTCTGAAAGCGCGTAGGCGCCTTCGAACTGCGCCGTGTCAATCTCGACCTCGCGAACGTGCGACTTGCGCATCGCGTCGAGCGCGGAGTTTGTGACCTTCTTTCCGGCGCGCACAATCGCCTCGCCGCGCCCCTTGATGTCGGCGTCAACCTTCATCCCGACCAGGCTGCTTGAGCCCGTCTCGGGGACCTGAATATAGAGCCTTCCCTTTTCGACGCGGACCTCGTCCGAGATGTAGAAGGCACGGAGAAGGTCTTCGTCCGAGAAGGAAGAGTTCTTGACAGCCTCCTCCAACTGGCCGTCCGAGTGGAACGACTTCGGGTCGAACTGCGTGTTGAGCCAGATGCCGAGGGCGCGCAGGAAAATGCTCGCCAGGAATTTGCGCTTCCCGACGCGGACGTAGAGGAGATTCTTCTGATCGTATTCAAACTCGACCCAGGAGCCTCTGTACGGAATCACCTTGGCGACGTTCAGAGCGCCGCGCTTGAAGAAGACGCCGGGCGAGCGATGAAGCTGCGAGACGATGACGCGCTCGGTGCCGTTGATGATGAAAGTCCCGTTATCCGTCATCAAAGGGATTTCGCCGAAGAAGACCTCTTCCTCTTTGATATCGCGGATCGAGAGCGCTTCGGTCTCCGGGTCCTTGTCATAGACGGTCAGGCGAATCTTGACCTTCAAAGGCACGCTGTAAGACATGCCGCGCTCCTGACATTCCTGCTGGTCGTGCTTGTGCTTGAGGCCCACCGGCTCGCCGCAGTTGTCGCAGAGCTGCGGACGCACGGCGTTGAACGTACCGCAGTTGTGGCAGAGCGTTTCGCCCGGAACCAAAGGGTCAACCTTAATGGTCGAGCCGCAGTTCTTGCAGTTGCCGCGCAGGTAGTTGAGCCCTTCCAGTCTCCCGCACTTGCACTGCCAGTTTCCGATCTGAAACTCGACGAAGTCGAGCGTGGCCGTGCCGCGAAAATCCGAGATCGGGAAGACGGAACGGAAGACCGCCTGCAACCCAGTGCTCTCACGCTCCTCAGGCAGGAGGTCCATCTGCAGGAAACGGTTGTAGGAATCCCTCTGAATCTCTATCAGGTTAGGGATGCGCACGGCGGTGGCGATTTTGGAAAAGTCCTGACGTTCGGGCGCCTGGCTGGTGCGCCTTCCCGTCCCACTGGCAATTATTTGAAGCGGATTTGCAGACATCGGATGATTCCTTATAGTGGTCAGTGGTCGGTGGTCAGTGGTCAGAAGGGGTCGGCATTTAACTGACCACCGACCACTGACCACTGACTACTGTTTTTTAGAGACGCCAAAGCGCGGTCAGGGCGTACAATGCCCCGACCGCTTCACAAACGAAAGCGGTGGAATTTTATTACTCAAGTTTTCTGGGAGTAACGCCAGCGCCTCAATACTCCCTTACCTTAAAACCCAAACAGGTAAACTGTCAAGAGAAGGGGGCTGGGGGTCGGGGGCCGGGGGCCGGAGTTATTCTTTTACCGACCCCCGGCCCCTGACCCCTGACACCTATTTAACCTCGACGGTCGCGCCCGCGTCCGCGAGCTTCTGACGAATGGTCTCGGCCTCTTCCTTGGAGACGCCCTCTTTGACTGCCTTCGGGGCGGCCTCGACCAGGTCTTTGGCCTCTTTCAGGCCGAGGGCCGTGACTTCGCGAACGACCTTGATGACGTTGATCTTGTTGCCGCCGGCGGCTTGCAGGATCACGTCAAATTCCGTCTTCTCTTCCGCGGGAGCCGCAGCCTCGCCGCCGCCACCGCCCGCCGCCGGGGCCGCCGCGACTGCCGCCGCCGCCGAGACGCCGAATGTTTCCTCCAGCTCTTTGACGAGCTGCGAGGCTTCCAGAAGGGTCATGCCCTTCAAATACTCAATTACATCTTCACGTGTAGCTGCCATGATTACTTTCCATCCTCCTCAAAGGGGTTCTGTTGCTTGTTAGTTAATGGTTCGCAAGCCGAAGAACCCACGGGACGCTCTTTAGCCTGCTGCATCACAGGCTTCGGAAAGCGTCCGAGCCGAAAAGGACGACTCTGACAAATCGTCCCGCTCGTTTTCCGCGTCCGGCCACTGCATTGCGGATTGCGGAATTCGGATTGCTGATTTAAGAATGCGAATAATTGCTTTTTCAATCCGCATTCCGCAATCCGAAATCCGCAATCGTTACGCGCCTTTTTGCTCGCCGATCTGTTTGACTACGATTGCCAGGTTACGCGGCACGGCTGAAAGCACCGTCACCAGCCGCTGAGCCTGGCAGTTAATCAGGAACATGACCTTCGAGATCAACTCTTCTTTGGACGGCAGGCTGGCGATGGCTTCGACATCCCTGATCGCAACAACCTTGCCCTCGACGATGCCGACCTTGAACGTGAAGACGTCCGGGTTGGCTTTCGTAAACTTGGAAATCGCCTTTGACAAATTCACAGGATCGCCTTCGCTCGTGGCAATCGCCGTCACACCTTTAAAATGTTCGGCGGCCTGCTCGAAAGGCGTCCCCTCGGCGGCCCTGCGCGCCAGGGTGTTCTTAACAACCTCGTAACGGACCCCGGCTTCGCGCAGCTGGTTGCGCAGCTCCTGGTCCTTCGGGACCGTGAGCTTGTTGAAGCCGACGACCATTGCCGCCTGCGCGCGCTTAAACTGCTCCGTGAGGGCGTCCAAATCTTTCTGTTTTTGTTCTCTGGTTTTCATCTTTCTCTATCGCTCCTCACTTATTTGGCGTAGGCCGTCTCGTCCAGCAGAACGCCCGGACTCATCGTCGCCGCGAGATTCACTTTCTTGACGTACTTGCCTTTGGCCGTCGAGGGCTTCGCCTTAACGACGGCGTCGAGCAACACGCGCGCGTTCTCCCGAATCTTCTCAGCGTCGAACGAAATTTTGCCGACCGGCACGTGAATCACGCCCGTCTTATCAACGCGATACTCGACCTTACCGGCCTTCGTCTCCTGCACGGCGGTCTTAACGTCGAAGGTGACGGTTCCGGTCTTCGGATTGGGCATCAGCCCGCGCGGGCCTAAAACTTTTCCCAGCCCGCCGACAGAGCGCATCATGTCAGGGGTGGCGATGACGGCATCGAAGTCGAGCCAGCCGCCCTTAATCTTTTCAACCATGTCGTCGCCGCCGACGAAATCCGCGCCCGCTTCCTGGGCCTCTCGCTGCTTATCGCCCTGCGCGATGACGAGAACGGTTTTGGATTTTCCAAGTCCGTGCGGCAGGACGACCGTTCCGCGTACGAGCTGGTCCGCCTTACGCGGGTCCACCCCGAGCCACATCGTCAACTCGACTGTTTCATCAAACTTCGCGAAGGCGACCTCTTTCACCTTCGCCACGCCTTCGTCCAGCGTGTACTTCCGCCCGGCCTCAATCTTTTCCAGAGCCGCCCGGAATTTCTTCCCATGCTTTCTCAATCGCTTATCCTCCGAGGTGCAAACGAAGCGACCTGAAATCAGCTTCTCCCTCTTCAAAACGATGAACGCTGAATTATGAACGATGAAGTAAACCTGATCTTTTCAGTTCATCGTTCAGCGTTCCGCGTTCATCCTTCAATTGTCAGTCCCATTTGTCGCGCCGTGCCTTCGATGGTTTTGATGGCGCTCTCCAAATTCGTCGTGTTCAGGTCCGGCATCTTGGTCTTGGCGATCTCTTCGATCTTGTCGCGCGAGATCGTGCCCACTTTCTCACGGTTCGGCTTGCCTGATCCCTTCGCGACGCCCGAAGCCTTCTTCAGAAGGTCTGCCGCCGGCGGCGTCTTCGTCTCAAACGTGAAGGAGCGGTCGGCGTAAACCGTAATCACGACCGGGATCTTTAAATCCGGGTCCATCTGCGCCGTCTTCGCGTTGAAGGCCTTGCAGAACTCCATGATGTTGACGCCGTGCTGACCCAACGCGGGGCCAATCGGCGGCGCAGGGTTGGCCTTGCCCGCCGGAACCTGTAACTTGATGTAGCCTGTTATTTTCTTTGCCATTGTTTCGTCAATCGTGAATCGTGAATCGTGAATCGTAAAAAGCGACGGCTCGTCTATTTACGATTTACGATTTACGATTTACGGCCTTTCATTCCTCTTCCGCAAACGTCACTTTCTCGACGTCCAAAAAATTCAACTCGACGGGCGTCGAGCGACCGAAGATCGTGACCGTCACCTTCAGCGTTGACTTGTCCTCGTTGACCTCTTCGACCTTGCCCGTGAAACTCGCGAACGGTCCACTCTTGATGCGCACGGTCTCGCCGGCCGTGTAAGAGAACTTCGGCTTCGGCTTCTCCGCGGCCTCAGTCACGTTGTGGACGATCTGGTTGACTTCCTGCTCGGTCAAAGGCGTCGGATTATGCCCGCCGACGAAGCCTGTCACCTTCGGCGTTGACTTGATCGCGTGAAAGACGTCGTCTGGGATGTGTCCGCGCTCGTCGCACTCGATCTGAACCAGCACGTAGCCAGGATAGAACATACGCGAAGACTCGACGCGCTTGTTGCCGCGCATCTCGACGACCGTTTCTGTCGGGACGAGCACTTCGACGATCTCGTCCTGCAGGTCCGTGTCACGGATGCGCGCCTTCAGGCTGTCGCGCACTTTCTTCTCGTGCCCGGAATAAGTGTGAAGGATGTACCACTGCTTCATCGGAAAACCTCTTCAAAGCCTTTCTCAAGCCAGCCCGACTAACGATAGCAACCAGCCGGCGAAACGCCCCATATACACAATCGCCTGGTCAATGCCCCACAGGTACAGGCCGAAGAAGATGACGGCCACCAGCGTGATGATCGTCGTGTTCTTAACTTCCTTGGCGTTCGGCCACGAGACGCGCTTCATCTCCGCGCGGACGTCTCGCAGGAACTGGCCCGTGCGCGCGAAAAAGCCTGCGCGCGCGCCTGTAACCCCGCGCTCGCGGCGCACCCCACGCCCCTCCGATCCTTCACCAAAACGCGCGGCGCGCGGGGCGGGCGCACCCACAGGCGCATCGGTTGAACTCACACGCTCCGGCGGCGCCTCCGGCTCCAGCGGCAACTCATCCGAGTCATCTTTGTCAGCCATAATCTTGTCGGCTTCCTCGGCTTTCTTCGACACTAGCTATTCCTTATCTACTTAACTTTTCAGTTTCGAGTTTTTACTAAGCCCAATGCTGTTTCCTATGACAATTCGCACACAGCACAATACATTTGTCGATTTCCCGCATGATCCGTTCAGTGCTCCACCCCCAGCTAACCACCCAAGATAAGTTAATATCCTTCTCCAACGGATTCTTATGGTGAAACTCCAAGCACGCCGGATGATTTTCAGGGCAACGAGAACATTTAAGGGTCGATTTGTACTGACTGAGCCACGCCTTAATCGCCCGTTTGCGCTGCTTGACTGCTATTTTCGCAGACTGTTTATTTCCAGCGTACCACTTTCGCCGATACTCTCTTAACTTCTCCTGGTTTTGCTGCTTCCACTCCGCAGTAGCCATATTTAGCCTCCTGATTAAACCTCAGGGCTAAATTTATAAACTGGCAGGGGTACCAAGACTTGAACTCGGACTTTCGGTTTTGGAGACCGACGTGCTAACCATTGACACTATACCCCTTCAGAAACGCGGAAGTCGGAACGATGAGCGATGAACTGTTTTTCACTTCAGCGTTCAGCGTTCCGCGTTCCGCGTTTACTTCGTCTCCTTGTGTCCCGTGTGCTTACGGCAACGTCGGCAGAACTTGCTGAACTCAAGTCGCTCGGGGGTCGTCTTCTTATTCTTCGTCGTCACGTAATTACGACTCTTACATTCCGTGCACTGAAGCACAATGTTATCGCGCGGCATAAATCAATCCTTTAGAATTAGAACCTCAATACTGAAACTCGCTAGGCGAACTCATCCGAACCTGACAGCTTACTCCACGATTTCGGAGATCGTGCCAGCACCAACAGTGCGTCCACCCTCACGAATGGCAAACCTCAAACCCTTCTCCATGGCAATCGGCGTGATCAACTCAATCTCCATCGCCACATTATCGCCAGGCATCACCATCTCCACTCCATCCGGCAACTTCGCCACCCCAGTCACATCCGTCGTCCGGAAGTAAAACTGCGGCCTATAACCCGTAAAGAACGGCGTATGACGCCCGCCCTCTTCCTTCGTCAACACATAGGCCTCGGCCTTGAACTTCGTGTGCGGCGTGATACTTCCAGGTTTCGCAATGACTTGGCCCCTCTCAATATCACGTCTCTCAACGCCTCTCAGCAACAATCCCACGTTATCTCCGGCCACACCCTCGTCCAACAGCTTCTTGAACATCTCGACACCTGTGCAGACCGTTTGACGCGTGGGTCGAATGCCCACAATCTCCACCGCTTCGTTGACCTTCACACGTCCACGCTCCACACGCCCCGTTGCCACAGTTCCTCGACCCTGGATGGTGAAGATGTCCTCCACCGGCATCAAAAACGGCTTCTCCACATCTCTTTCAGGTGTCGGAATGTAGGAATCCACCGCCGACATCAGTTCTTCGACCGTACTCTCCCACTTATCGTCGCCTTCCAGAGCCTTCAAGGCTGAGCCCTTAATCACTGGAATATCATCTCCGGGAAACTCATAGGCTGAGAGCAGTTCTCTGACTTCGAGTTCCACCAGTTCCAGCAACTCCTCGTCGTCCACGGCATCCGCCTTGTTCATAAACACCACCATGGCGGGCACTCCCACCTGGCGCGCAAGCAAAATATGCTCTCGGGTCTGCGGCATCGGACCGTCTGTTGCGGCCACCACCAGGATGGCTCCATCCATCTGGGCTGCCCCCGTGATCATGTTCTTGACATAATCGGCATGGCCCGGACAATCCACGTGCGCGTAGTGGCGGTTGGCAGTCTCGTACTCGACATGGGCCGTGGCGATGGTGATGCCTCGGGCCTTCTCCTCTGGCGCGTTATCAATGGAATCAAAGGCGCGGACCGTGATCTTCGGGTTATGTTTGGCCAAGACTTTCGTGATCGCTGCCGTCAAGGTCGTCTTCCCGTGATCTACGTGCCCGATCGTTCCGATGTTCACGTGCGGCTTGCTGCGGTCAAATTTCTCTTTCGACATTTGAGAGATGCCCTCTTTAAGTTATTAAAGTCAGACTTTTGTTTTTCTGGAGCCGATGCTGGGATTTGAACCCAGGAAAGTAATGGAGCTTCCGAAGAGGATCGAACTCTTGACCTCCTCCTTACCAAGGAGGCGCTCTACCACTGAGCTACGGAAGCACCTCATAAATATGAGACCAATGCTCTTTAGCATGGCAGTTAGCACAAATGACATCGCACTTTTCGATCTCTGCCAATAATCGCGCCTTACTGAAGCCAAGAGCAGTGTACAGTGCTATCTCAAACTCTTTTTCCTCATGATTGCGGTGGTGAAATTGCAAAGTCGCTGGATGATTTTCTCCACAACGCACACATGCTAGACCTTTCTTATAATCAATCAACCACTGTCTCTGCTTCTCACGCAGCTTCTTGTTCTTCTCAGCCTGTTTAGCAAGCAGATGTTGACGATTACGCCGGTAGTAATCCCTGCCATAAGAACGAGCGTACTCGCGGCGTTCCTCAATATTTTTGTATGGCATTAGTAATCCTCCGTAAGATTACTATAGCCTACTTGGTGCCCCCTTACCAAGAGAGACAGTTACCAACGAGCCGCGCAGGCCGAGATCGTCAGCGAACTGAAAATAATGGAGCGGGAGACGAGGCTCGAACTCGCGACCCTCAGCTTGGAAGGCTGATGCTCTACCAACTGAGCTACTCCCGCAAAAGCAACGATGAATGATGAACGCGGAACGATGAATGAAGAACTTTTCATTCCGCGTTCATCATTCACACTTCATCGTTTCTCTGGTGCAGGGGGTAGGATTCGAACCTACGTAGGGTGTGAACCCGCCGGGTTTACAGCCCGGTGCCATTAACCACTCGACCACCCCTGCACGCTTTGTCAAAACAGCTTAAGAAGCAGAAGTAAATCACCGCTTCTTTCATGCCGCATCCTGCAATGCGGCTTTTCTTCTAAAGGCTCGCCCCCTGCCTTTGTTAAGATTCCGAAAGTTGGTTGTCAATGAATGGCAATTAGGGCAAATTAATTGCAAATTCGACTCCTCATTGTTTGAAGAGTCTCCATCTATATGATTAACTTCAAGCGGAACCTTACCCGTAACCAGATGACGATGATTCCACCCACAGATACAACACTTCTCGCCGTACTTCTCAACAAGGAACCGCTTGATGTGCTTGGAAAGTTGCGACGATGCCTTTCCCGTCCTACCGTCTTCTAATCCCGCCTTCCATCTTCGTATGTACGCTTGATACTGATAATCAAGTTGGCATTGATTTGAACAGTATCTGGATGAGTTTCGACCGATAGCGCTACCGCAATTCTGGCACTCCATTTAAACCATCCTACTTTATATGGAGCCGGCGAAGGGACTCGAACCCATGACATTCGGTTTACAAAACCGACGCTCTACCAACTGAGCTACGCCGGCCCGCTATAGACAGTCTTCCGCCTCATCCGGCAAAACTCGGATACTACCAACAGCCTCGCCAAAACGCAAGTGCGGGCGGGCTAAAACGCAAGTAAGGGCGGACTTTGACAGTCAGAACGCTTGTGTTCAACAACGGCCAAAGAAATGTATTGACCTTCGTGGGCGTGCGAGGTTAGGATTGAAATGCCCACAAGGGGTTCTGGGCGGTCGTCTTTCCCCTTGTTTTGAACTTCCAATAGCTCACACCCGCTGCTGATTCGAAAGCCAGTCGGTCAACAGATACAGCCTGAGACGATTAAGGAGATACACAGACGTGCGTATTAGTCAGCTTCTCTCCCGCAGCCTTGCGGCGCTCTTTCTGCTTTGCGTATGTGCGTTGACATCTTTTGTCAGTGCGCAAAGCAGCGACAATCAACCTTCAATGCCCGTCGTGAAGCCGACGCCCACAGTCATCCTCCCACAAGGGAGAAGCGCGGTTGCGATTGCCAACCGGACAAACCTTTATTGCGCCGGATTCGTGCAGTACGCTCCAGCCCCCATCAGCCCGGAGATCGTCGGGGGTGAGCAGGAGCAGGAACAGCGTGTTTACGTTGAGGGCGACTACGTCTATATCAATGCCGGCGCGCAGCAGGGCATCAAGCTCGGACAGGAGTTCGCTGTGGTCCGCCCGCGAGGCCAGATGACTTCCAAGTTCACGACGAAGAAGGGCTGGCTCGGCGTCTTCATGGAGGAACTCGGTCAACTGCAAGTCATTAACGTCAAGGAGCGCACCTCCGTGGCGCTCGTGACACAATCGTGCGAGGCGATCCTGCTCGGCGACCTTCTGAGGCCGGTCAACAATCGCGTCTCGCCCGTCGAACGCGCGGAGGTCGCCCTGGACCGTTTTGCCGAGCCGACCGGAAAACAGAGGGGCCGCATCGTGATGGCGCGCGACGCGCGCGAGCTCCTGACCAGCGATCAGATCGTCTATATAGACCTGGGCGCGGAGGATAATGTTAAGGCCGGTGATTACCTGACCATCTATCGTCCGGCCGGGAAGGGCAACCTCACGAGCGTCGAGAACGAAGAGATCGCGCGCTCGCAAAGCAAAGGCTTCGCGAGCGACCGTTTTGGCGGCACGAAGTTTTCCAACCAGGCCCAGCGCACGAAGGATTATACGAACACCCCCGGTCTCTTCTTCAAGAACGAGCCCGCGACGTCGCGCGAAGTCAAACGTCACCGCCCGCCGGTGCCGCGCAAAGTGGTTGGCGAGATGGTAATCCTGAATGTGCAGACTCGAACGGCGACGGCGATTATCACGCGCATTGCACAGGAAGTTCACACGGGCGACTTTGTAGAAATCCAGTAAACTCCGTAGAAAAAAGTCTGGAGTCTGGAGTCTGAAGTCTGGAGTCAGAAGACAGAGTGATTTCTGTCCTTTGACTCCAGACTCCAGACTTTTTTTAACTGATAGAGATTTTATCGCCGGAGGCCGAGCGCGTGGAGTTGATCGCGGCGGCGACTTTGCGGCCTTTGGTCCTGGCCTCAACGGCCCTGCGCTCGACGACCGCCTGGTAGAAGGTCCTGAAGTAATCGTACATCGAATAGCAGGCGGAGAGCACGACGATCCAGAGCATCGCGCGGCCGGCTGAATAGAGCAGCACCTGCAGGTCCGTCGTGGTGGCGATCTGCCCCTCACCGAAGAGGTGTTGTAAGGCTGTGCGAAGCTCCGGGACGGTCCAGAATTGAAAGGCTGGGAACGCGTGGCCGAAGTTCGCCACAGGAGGCTGTCCCGACACGCTCGACAAGATCAGAAGCGACACGGCCACGACCTGCGCGAGCATTTTGAGCTTACCCATTTTTGACGCCGCGATCACCACCCCTTCCGTCGCCGCGATCGAGCGCAAGCCCGAGACCGCGAACTCGCGCCCGACGATGATCACCACCGCCCATGCAGGGGCGAGCCGGTTTTCGACGAGCGAGATCAGCGCCGCCGAGATGAGCATCTTGTCTGCAATCGGGTCCAGAAGTTTGCCAAGGCGTGAGACCTGACGCCGGCGCCTTGCGAAAAAGCCGTCCAGGACATCCGTCAACGCGGCAGCGAGAAAGATCGAGACGCCGAGGATATGGCGCGGGACGCCGAGCCAGTTCTCCGAAAACGGCGTGAGCAGGACAACGACCAGAAGCGGGACGATAAATATCCTTGATAGTGTCAGCGAGTTGGGAAGATTCACACCGGCTCCAGTCTGTTCACTCCGTGCCTTGAGTAAAACGGAAGTGTAGGGCTCGCCCGCGAAGGCTGTCAAGAAAAGTGGTCAGTGGTCGGTGGTCAGTGGTCAGTCTAAAAGCGAAGGTTTTTAACTGTCCACTGACCACTTCCTTTGCTTGCCCACCGGTCCGGGCTCGGTTACAATCAGTCGTTTCGGTGCCCTTCTGTTCTCCCGACTATGCTGGGCGCACTCTTTATTTAGAGCACCATGGCTATTGATCGCATCACAGTGCGCGGGGCGCGCCAGCACAATCTCAAGAACATCAACGTAGAGATTCCGCGTGATCGTTTGACCGTCATCACGGGCCTTTCCGGCTCGGGCAAATCCTCGCTCGCTTTTGACACCATCTATGCAGAGGGCCAGCGCCGCTACGTCGAGTCGCTCTCGGCTTACGCGCGCCAGTTCCTGGATCAACTCGAAAAGCCGGACGTGGATTCCGTTGACGGCCTCTCGCCGGCCATCTCCATCGAGCAGAAGACGACCTCGCGCAGCCCGCGCTCGACCGTCGGCACCGTGACGGAAGTTTACGACTACCTGCGGCTCCTGTTCTCTGCAATCGGGCAGCCGCACTGTCATATCTGCGGAGCGCAGATCACGCGCCAGAGCGTCGAGCAGATAGTGCAGAACGTGCTCGCGCTTCCAGAGGGCGAGCGGGTGATGATTCTGGCGCCGATTGTTCGCGGGCGCAAAGGCGAGTTTAAGAAGGAACTGGAGAAGCTCGCAAAAGAAGGCTTCCTCCGGGCGCGCGTTGACAATGAGCTGCTTTCGCTCGACGAAGAGATCCGGCTCGACAAGCGACGCAATCACACGATTGAGGCCGTCGTTGATCGGCTTCTCATCAAGCCCGGCATCACGGAGCGTCTTTCAGAATCGGTCCGCACGGCCTTGAAGCTCACCAACGGCGCGGTGCTCGTCTCCGTCGTTGACGGCGAAGAGAAACTCTATTCCGAGCGGATGGCTTGCGTGAACTGCGGCATCAACGTTCCACCGCTTGAGCCGCGCTCCTTCTCCTTCAACTCCGCCTACGGCGCTTGCAAGCGCTGCCACGGCCTGGGCACGGTCCTCGAAGTTGATCCAGCGAAGATCATCTCGGACGCGACTGTAGCGACAGACAAGCAGGAGTTCATGGGAGCGGCGGACAAGCAGGGTTCCGCCTACTTACGCAGCGCGCTCGCGGCCGTTCTCAAACACTTCAACGCGGACCCGCGCGCGAGTTTCAACGCACTCCCGCAAGAGGCGCAGGACACATTCTTCCACGGCGTCGCGGGGCAGCTTACTTTTCGCCAGGGCTCCTACACATATCAGAGCGACTGGAAGGGAGCGATCCGACATTTACGCGAGCGGATGAACGAAGCCCCTTCGGAGAAAGTCCGGCTCGCGCTCGAAGAGCTGGTCTCCCCTGTGGCCTGCCCGGAGTGTCACGGCAAAAGGCTCCAGCCCGAATCGCTCGCCGTGCGCCTCGGGGGCCGCGGCATCGCCGACTACACAGCGCTCCCGATTGAAGACGCCGTCACCGCTTTCGACCGCATCAAGCTCAACGAGCGCGAGGAGCAGATCGCCGGCCTGGTCCTGCGCGAGATCAAAGATCGAATGCGCTTTCTCGAAACGGTCGGCCTCGGCTACCTGACGCTCGACCGGGCGTCGGCCACGCTCTCGGGCGGCGAGGGGCAGCGCATTCGCCTCGCCACGCAGATCGGCTCGCAACTGCGCGGCGTGCTCTACGTTCTGGACGAACCTTCCATCGGCCTACACCCGCGCGACAACCAGCGTCTGCTCGAAACGCTCTGCGCCTTGCGCGACCTGGGTAACACCGTGCTCGTGGTCGAGCACGACGAGGAGACCATACGGCGCGCCGATTACGTCGTGGACCTGGGACCTGGCGCTGGCGCGCATGGGGGATTGATGGTCGCCGCCGGAACTCCCGCCGAAGTCTCCTGCAATCCGGAATCTGTTACGGGACTCTATATCTGCGGGGCGCGCGAGATCGGCGTGCCCAAGAAGCGTCGCACGCCTAACGGCAAAGCCATCACTGTGCGCGGCGCGCGTCACAACAACCTGAAAGAGATTGATGTGACGTTTCCGCTCGGATTGTTGACGGTCGTGACGGGTGTTTCCGGCTCCGGCAAGTCAACGCTCGTTGACGACATTCTCTATCGCTCGCTGGCGCGCCATCTCTACGGCTCTCTCGCCGAGCCCGGCGAGCACGCCGCGATTGAAGGTCTCGAACACGTTGATAAAGTCATAGAGATAGACCAGTCGCCCATCGGGCGCACGCCGCGCTCGAATCCGGCGACCTACACCGGACTCTTTACGCCGATACGCGAGCTCTACGCGATGTTGCCTGAATCGCGCGAACGCGGCTACAAGCCCGGTCGCTTTTCCTTCAACGTCAAGGGCGGCCGTTGCGAAGCCTGCGAGGGCGACGGGATGAAGCGCATCGAGATGAATTTCCTGCCGGACGTTTACGTGCTCTGCGACGCGTGCCGCGGGGCGCGTTATAACCGCGAGACGCTCTCCGTCAAGTACAAGGGGAAATCCATCGCAGAGCTTCTCGACACGACTGTTGAAGAGGCCCTGCCCGTGCTTGAGAACATCCCGCAGATCAAACAGAAGCTCCAGACGCTTTTAGACGTCGGGCTCGGCTACATCAAGCTCGGCCAATCCGCGACCACGCTTTCAGGTGGCGAGGCCCAGCGCATCAAGCTCGCCAAAGAACTCTCAAAGCGCGCGACCGGGCGGACCATCTACATTCTCGACGAGCCGACGACAGGGCTTCACTTCGCGGACGTTCATAAGCTCCTGGACGTGCTTCAGCGCCTGGTCTCTCTGGGCAACACCGTCATCGTCATCGAGCACAATCTGGACGTCATCAAATCAGCCGATCACATCATAGACCTCGGCCCAGAAGGCGGCTCGCACGGCGGACGCCTCGTCGCCTCAGGCACACCCGAAGAGGTCGCCCGCGCCCGCCGCTCGCACACGGGCCAGGCTCTGCGCCCGCTCCTCAACGGCCACGCCGCCACGCGCAACGGCAACGGCGCAACAAGACGCGAACGCCCGAAGAAGATCGCGTGATATACTTATATGGCCGGTTGGAATCCTTTTGGAATCCTTACTGATTGAGGCGCAAATGGGCGATACGGAAACAACAATAAAAACAGTCAAACTAGACAAGACGACTATTACCGTCTCGTCTTTATTCGACGAATCCGACGAGAAAGCGTATTGGCATTCCAAGACGCCGGAGGAACGATTGCAAGCCCTTGAACTCATGCGCCAGAGCGCCTACGGTTATGATCCTGCTACCGCAAGACTTCAAAGAGTTCTTGAAGTTGCTGAACGCCAGACAAGTTGAATATCTGCTGATTGGCGGGTACGCCGTTGGCTATTATGGTTATCCGCGTCCCACTGGCGACATGGATATCTGGATTTCCGCCAACCCTGAGAACGCAAAAAGGGTTGTTGCCGTACTACAAGAATTCGCGTCCGCCTCCTTAGACCTATCCGTTGATCTGTTTCTCAAAGAGAACAGCATAGTTCGCATGGGCATCCCGCCATTCCGCCTTGAGCTCATCACGTCCATCTCAGGCGTTAGCTTTGACGAGTGCTACAATGAGCGAACCATAGCAACGATTGATGAAACGGAAGTCTCTATCATTAGCCTGCGCCATTTGAAGATCAACAAGAAAGCCAGCGGCAGGTTCAAGGACCTGAATGATCTGGAGAACTTACTATGACGATTCAAACCGCGATGATCGACGCAATGGTGCGTCTTGAAAAAGCTCTATCACCCTTTATCTCTAAGTTGGCGCACTTGAAGTAATCAAGTTTTTGATTTACGAACTTGATTATCGAATGATTAGAAGGTCGCTTTTTGAAATCTAAACCGTTAGCCGGGAATCTCGCTCTTGACCGTTTGCAGCATGGCCGTCGAGCCTTGCTCGCGTCCAATGGTGAGATAGCGTTCGAGCATCGAGGCTGTCAGGTGTGGAAAGCATAGACTGTTTGGCGTAGTCTCGTATCTATCTCCCGTCAACGCATGGAAGCTCATGTGCGCGCCGTCATAACGCCAGACTTCAGGGATGCGTGTTGCCAGGTAGAGTCCGAATTTGTCGAGCGAGGGGCCGGTGATGTCAACTTCGAGAACGATGTCCGGCGGCGGATGAACTTGCAGGTCAATCTCCTCTACGCCGCGCACTGCCGCTTCATTGGCAATGTAAAAGCAACTATCCGGCTCGCCGCCTCGCTGTGCCGCCGCGACACGCAGCGTCATCGCCCCGCAGTTGTCAACATTCAGTCCCAACTCGAAAGCCAGAAGCGTGACGACCATATCAATGAGGCGAGTGATTTGCTCGTGCAGGCGCTTTGGACTCATAATCTCCAGAACTCCACGATTGAAAGTGAGGCGTACGTTCCGGTCATCCCCCAATTCTTCGAGCAGTTGCAGGTAAGCGTCCCAAGAAACACCGTAGTAAATGTGCTTTTCGGCGGTCGCATGCGCCGTCAGACGGTCAAGAACGTGAGATTCGACAAGCATGGACTGAATTATGCGAGTGGCAACTGTGCAAGTCAACGCTTAAGGCACTGCGCTCGAAAGTCCGCGTGATATACTTAGATGGTCGCTTTATTTAACTGCATCTTCAGATCGCTTCATCAATGAAGAATCATATTTCGTCAATCGTCGCCGACAGTCTCGAAGTGAAGCGGCGCTATTTCGCGGAGCACGCGGCGGAGGTCGAGAGCGCGGCGAAGATGATCGCGGAAGCTTTCCGTAGCGGAGGCAAGTTGCTCCTGTTCGGTAACGGCGGCTCGTCGGCCGACGCCCAGCATATCGCAGGCGAATTCGTCAACCGCTTTCTCCCGCAGGACCGGCGCGCGCTGCCCGCCATCGCGCTCTCGACGGACGGCGGCGTGCTGACCTGCATCGCCAACGACACCGGATTCGAGAACGTCTTTGCGCGTCAGGTCGAAGCGCTCGGCACGCGCGGCGATGTCTGCCTGGCGATTTCAACTTCGGGCAATTCCCCGAACGTCATCAGGGCGATCACGGCAGCGCGTGCCAACGAGATGAAGGTCATCGGCCTTTTGGGGCGCGATGGCGGGCGCGCGGCAGCGCTCTGCGACCTGGCGCTCGTTGTCCGTAGCGATGACACGCAGCGCATACAGGAGACGCACAACTTAATCGGCCACGTCCTCTGCGAGCTGGTCGAACTCACGCTCTTTCCGCAGGAAGAGACGGAAAAGGAGAGTGCGTAGCGCCCGTGTCAATCTATAACGATGACATCCGCCCGCTGGACCTCGACGGTGTTCACACCTACCCGCTCGCAACGCGCCCGAGCAAAGTGACGGTTAAGGATTTCGCCAGCCCCGTCAGCGAGCCCTCGACTCTCCGAGACTTTCTCAATTCACTCCCGAACATCCTGGCGGTCCAGAGCCTGCGCGCTCTTTCGCGGCGCATCAAGATTGCGCGCGAGCTTGGCAAGCCCGTCATCTGGGGCATCGGCGGCCACGTCGTCAAGACAGGGATGTCGCCCGTCATCATTGATCTGATGAAGCGCGGGTATGTCAGCGCGATTGCGGCGAACGGCTCAGTGCTGGTGCACGATGCGGAGATCGCGCTGGTCGGCTCGACTTCGGAAGATGTTGACGCGAGCCTCGGCGAAGGCGCGTTCGGCGCGGCAGACGAGACAGGGAAACTGCTGAACGCCGCGGCGCGTGAGGGCGCTCGCGCCGCCGTGGGCCTGGGCGAGGCGTTGGGGCGCGCGTTAGTTGAACGGAATCCAGCGCACTGTGACTATTCCCTGCTCTGCGCGGCTTATCAGAGGCGTGTACCTTTCACGGCGCATGTCACCATCGGCGCCGACATTGCGCACTTTCACCCTTCGGCAGACGGCGCGGCTCTGGGCGAGACGACGCACACGGATTTTCGACTGCTGGCAGAGATGGTCAGGCGCATGGACGGCGGAGGGGTTTACCTGAACGTCGGTTCGGCCGTTGTGCTCCCGGAAATTTTCCTGAAGGCGGTAACGCTCGTGCGTAACCTGGGCCACCCGTTGTCGGACATGACGACCGCCAACCTGGATTTCATTCAATCCTATCGCCCGTTGACCAACGTCGTTCGCCGCCCCGTGGCCGACGGCGCGGGCCGCGGCTACTCCATCACAGGCCATCACGAGCTAATCATTCCGCTGCTCGCCGCCCAACTGATCTGCGGCTGAAGCACGCCCTAGACCTTCCGGTATCAAGAAACTAAACTATCATGAGTTCGATATACGAGAGGAAGCGAGCCAAACCATCCACGAATCCACACGAATCAACGCGAACCTGGCAGCTTTCTTCGTGCCGTTTCGTGTAATTTAGTGGACGGTTCATTCGTTCCCATTTCTTAATTGGCTTAAAGCGAATTCACGTTAAATCACATCTTAAAAAATGCTGACGTTACTCAACATCTCGAATATTGCTCTGATTGATGAGCTGCGCGTCGAGCTTGATCGCGGACTTAATCTGCTCACGGGAGAGACTGGCTCGGGCAAGTCAATCATTGTGGACGCGCTGGGAGTTCTCATCGGCGGACGTTTCACGTCGGAGATGATTAAGGCGGACGAACGGAGCGCGTTTATCGAAGGACTCTTTTCGGTGGGGACCAATCCCGAACTGGACCGGCTGCTTGAGAGCGCAGGGATTGAGACAAACAACAAAGAAGGAGGAGAGCTCTTAATCAGGCGGGAACTCTCTTCAGGCCGGAACAGAATATTCATCAACCACCAGATCGCCACGCTCTCGCTCCTGCGCGAAATCCGCCCGCTGCTCGTTGACATACATGGGCAGGGCGACCAGCAGACCCTTTTCAATCCGGACACGCATCTCGAAATCCTTGACGCTTACGCGGGCCAGGCGGACCTGCGCCAGGAGGTCGCCGCCGGCTACCGGCGCTGGTCCGCGCTCAAGCGGGAATTGGAGGCGCTCGCACGCGATAAAACAGAGAGGCTCCAGCTCATAGATATCCTTCGCTTCCAGATCGAAGAGCTGGAGCGCGCACGACTCGACGCGGGAGAAGACGAGCGGCTTGAGGAAGAGAGACGGCGTCTGAATAACGTAGAGAAATTGTCAGCGCTCTGCGCGGAGGCGTTCGATCAGATTTACGAGGAGAGCAATTCGGCGACGGAACGCGTCGGGCTGGCGGCGCGGCGTGTGGAAGAGCTGGCCGAGTACGAATCAACTTTTCGCGACTACATCGAAGGATTAAAGTCCACGAAAGCCTTGCTTGAAGACCTGGCCTTCAAGCTGCGGGATTTCGCGGAGAAGCTGGAGTTTTCGCCCACACGGCTGGCGGAAGTCGAGAACCGCCTGGCAGAGATCGCACGCCTGACGCGTAAATATGGCGGCTCGATCCAGAGCGCACTTGAGCATCTGGCGCGCTCTCAGGAGCGCTTACAGCAGATCGAAAACTCCGACGAACGCGAGGAAGAGTTGCAGACGGAGCTGGCGGGGGCGGCCGCGGCTTACCTCAAGTCTGCGCGGCGGCTCAGCCGCGAGCGGCTATCGGCGGCGAAGAAATTCGAGCGGCGCATCGAACACGACCTGGCGGAAGTCGCCATGGAGCACGCGAAGTTCGAGGTGCGAATCGAAAGCCCTTCCGGCGCGGAGCTCGACGGGCGCGAGTCGTTCGGGCGCTTTACCCCACGCGGAATTGACCGGCTGGAGTTCTATTTCTCCGCTAACGTCGGCGAGGCTGCGCGCCCGCTCGCCAAGGTGGCGTCGGGCGGCGAAGCTTCGCGCCTGATGCTCGTGCTCAAGACGGTCGCCAGCCCGTCCGCGTTCCCGCGCACAATCGTCTTCGATGAAATTGACGCAGGGATCGGCGGGCGCGTTTCGGAGGCCGTCGGCGTCAAGCTCAAAAAACTTTCCGAGACGAATCAGGTCCTCTGCGTCACACACCAGCCGCAGATCGCACGGTTCGCGGACTCTCACCTGTCAGTTCACAAAGAGGTCGTCCGTGACCGGACGGAGGTCAGAATCGAGAAGCTACAGGGCCGAGAGCGCGTCGAAGAGATCGCGCGCATGCTCACCGGGGCCAACATCACAGAGACAGCCCGCCGCCACGCCAGAGAGATGCTTAAGTCCAGATGAGCACGCTTGCTGTCGCCGAAACAGATTTGCAGTAGCCTCTGCTTTACTCGCCGACACCGCTACTGATCTGTCGCTTAGACATTTAGTAGTCAACGAGACCTTACAACTGTGTTGTCCCGCTCATCAGTATAGCACTCGCCAAATCATTAGGATTTGGATAGGGTAAGGAAGTCAAAATTTTAATTGTAATGTCCCGTCGGGTTTGTTTACTTAATTCCCTGGAGAATTTTATAGGTAATCAGCTCTGCCAGTAGCGCGGAGGCGTATTGAGCTGGCACGGTGCGCCTCATAAGATTGGTATCAGATATTTTATCGACTCTAATAGTCAGGCGGCTCGCTTGTCCTCAAAACTAAAGATAAGGTTCACCCGCAAATTTGATGATAGCGCGGAACTATCCGCCAGCCGCCAGCGCCATTTCAACAAAAGCCCTCGCCGCGCGACTCAGGTGCTTATCTCTGCGGTAGACTATTTTCAACTCCCGGCTGACGCTCAAGCCTCTCACTTTAACGGCCGTTAATGTCCCGGCTTTCAATTCTGTTTCGACGGCAAACCTTGAAAGGAAGGCGACCCCCATCCCGCCCTGTACGGCGTTTTTGACAGCCTCGGGGTTGTCCATCTCCATGACGGTTTCTAACTGAAGGCTCAACTCCGACAGTTTCTCATTCACTGCGGCCCGCGTGGCGGACCCGCGCTCGCGGAGGATGAACTGCTGCCGGGCTAGGTCGTCAACCCGCACAAGTCTTTTCCGGGCGAGCGTGTGATCCGGCGGGACGATCAGCACCACTTCATCATTGCGCCACGGAAGCGTCTCCATCTCGCCGCCGACCAAATGCCCCCCAACGAATCCGAAATCGTACTCATTCCTGATCAAGCCCTCTTCCACCTGGCGGGTGTCTTTAATCTCCAGGCGGACTTCGACCTTCGGGTAACGCCGCTTGAATCGGGCGATGAGCTTCGGCACGAGATACATTCCCGGCGTCGTGCTTGCCCCGATTCTCAACGTGCCGCGCTCCAGCCCTTGAAGTTCTTCGACCGCGTGCCGAGCGTCGTCTAGAGCCGCGACGACCCGGCGCGCGTATGGCACAAGCAGCTGCCCCGCTTCCGTCAGAGCCACACGTTTTCCCAACTGCTCGAAGAGTTTGACATTGAGTTCCTCTTCAAGCTTGCGGACGCGCACGGAAATGCTCGGTTGGCTGAGATGCACTTCATCGCCCGCGCGAGTGAAGTTCAGGTATTTGGCGACACTCAGGAAGACTTCCAAGTCTCTAACGTCCATAGCTCGATTCATTGTAAATGACTATCATTACTATTAAAACAATTCATTTCCGTAATAACAATCAGAGTGCTACGATCCGCGCTCATCGAAGTCCAGACTGAGGCCGCCAAGGCCCTCCGACCGGAAGGTAAATCGAAGCGATGAGTCAGACGCAGGTGGACGAAACCTTGCGGGAGTGGCGCGCCTCCGCACCCTTTTGGGAGAAGCACGCTCCCATCATCCGAACGATGTTCGCGCCCTTAACCGGCGCGCTAATCGAAGAGACAGGCATTCGTCAGGGGCAGAGGGTGCTTGACGTGGCGGGCGGACCCGGCGAGCCTTCGCTCACAATAGCGGAGACGGTCGGGCCGACGGGTTCGGTCACCTGCACCGACGTGGTCGCTGAAATGGTTAAAGCGGCAGAGAGCGAGGCGCGCCGTCGCGGGCTGACAAACATCAAGTTTCGCCAATGCGCAGCCGACGCGCTGCCATTCGACGACGACTCGTTTGACGCGGCGGTGAGTCGGCTCGGAGTGATGTTCTTCCCCGACCCTGTGGCCGGGCTGCGCGAGATGCTGCGCGTCACAAAGCCCGGCGGCGCGCTCTCGCTCGCTGTCTGGCACAAAAGCGACCTCAATCCTTTCGCTGCCGTCGTCACCAATGTTATCTCGCGCTATGTCGAGACGCCTCCAGCTGCGCCGGGCGCGCCCGACGCATTCCGCTTCGCCGAGCCCGGCTCTCTTGCTCACGTCCTCGAAAAGGCCGGAGCGACCGATGTGCGCGAGCGGGTGCTCAAGTTCCACATCGAAGCGCCAATCTCGCCCGAAGAGTTTTGGGCGATGCGATCTGAGACTTCCGGCACCCTGCGGGAGAAGTTAACAGAACTTTCTGAGGAAGAAAGAGCTAGGGTGGCGCAGGAAGTCCAGCAATCCGCGCGCGAGTTCTTCCCGCACAATCGGATGAGCTTCCCCGCACAAATGCTCATTGTAACGGGAAAGAAACCGAGCTAAGGCAGTTGGGTCGAAGATGCTGGTTATCAAGGCGCGAACTTCGAGGACATTGACCCGAAGCGTTACGCGCAGCTCGTCGCCGAAAGCGATCGCGTACTAACTTTCCAAAGCCCATCTGAAAGGAGATGCAAAGATGAAACGCATACTTATCGTTACGTTGGTAATCGGAATGGCCGCGCTCGCCATCGGCCAGAGCATGAACCACACACAAGACCACGGCTTCTTCACGCTCTCGGACATCAAGTGGGCGGACGGCCCAGCGTCACTCCCCCCCGGAGCAAAGGTCGCGGTGTTGGAGGGCAACCCCGCGCAGGAAGGCCCGTTCACCATGCGGCTGCAACTGCCGGACGGCTTCCAGATACAGCCGCACTGGCACCCTGCGGTCGAGCACGTGACGGTCATCTCAGGCACGTTCAACCTTGGGACGGGGGAGAAGTTCGATAAGGCACAGACGCGCGCTCTTTCGGCAGGCTCTTTCGCCTACATGCAGCCGGGCATGAGACATTTCGCGTGGGCAAAGGGTGAGACCGTGATTCAGGTGCACGGGATGGGGCCGTGGAAGATCAACTACGTGAACCCGGCGGACGACCCCCGGAATAAGAAGTAAGCTTTCGGCACCGGGCGCAGATTCATTTCTCCAATTGAGCTAAGAGTCAGCGGTGGGTTAACTCGCGTCTGGCGGCTAATTGAAATAGGACACTCATACCTGGTGCCAGCACCTCGTTTCTTACGGAGGTCGCTTTGAAAAAGTATCAAGTTTTTATTTCCACTCTCATTTTACTGGCGATGGCATCTTCGAGTTGTGCTCAGACTGCTAAGAACAAAGAGGCCGAACCGCTCTCCACTCTCGGACCGCAGCCGCTCTGGAAGTACGACACCGGGGGATGAGTGTTCTCCACCCCCACGGTCGCGGGGGATTTACTGTTCATCGGTTCTTGTGCGGGCACCTTTTACGCCATAAACAAGGCTACGGGTCAGGTGCAGTGGAGCTATGACATCCGCAAGGACGGCAAGCAGACGAGCTTCCACGGAGACCCATTAGTCACAGACGACCTGATCCTCATCGGCACCGATTATAGCTGTGACCCGGACGGTGTAGGACACGTTTATGCTTTCGAGAGGAACAGTGGAAAAGTGCGCTGGAAGTACCGTGCGATCAGCGTCCCAACGGACATCGTTCAACTCGGCTCAAATGTGTACTTCGGAAGTTTCCAGGACAAGTGGTCTGCCGTTAATCTTCACACCGGCGGTTTAAACTGGAGTTTTTCCACTGGCGCCACTAACGAAGACTGTGCGGCGATTAAATCGCCAGTGGCCGCCGAAAATCGCCTGTTCCTCACAGGGCTGGATGGAGCCATCTACTCGCTGGATGCGGCGTCCGGTCGGGTGATCTGGAAGCGAAAGCTTGCGGCAGCTCCCTCAACTTCGCTTGCCCTACGGGACAAGACCCTATATGTCGGCACAACCGACCAGCACATCTACCGCCTGAGTGCCGAGACCGGGGCAATCGCAGCCGAACTAGCTATTGAAGCCACGCCCGTCGGCAGGCTGACATTCGAGGCCGATTCACTGCTCATGTTTCTGGAGAATCGTTCCGAGCGGGCAGGTTACATTATCTCCGTAGATTCCAAGTTGGCAGGCGTGCGCTGGAAGCAGAAATCATTCCCTGGATGGGCTTCGGAGCGCCCGCACTTATGGAAAGGATACGTCGTAGCCGGGAACTGTCGTGGTGAGGTGGCTGCATTCCGTATTTCGGACGGTGAGCCGCAATGGAAACTCAATCTCAAGGGTTGCGTCAGGAGTATAGGTAGTTCAGGCAACGGGTTATTCGTTGGCGTGCAGGAAGGGACGGTTTACGCGTTTGTTCTGAGCGACAAGCCATAACATATCAGATACAAGTTAAGAGCACTTCTATAATGCGCTCGACAATCAGAACAACCCTTTGAGCACGCGGACAACTCAAGCACCTCTATTGACACGAGTCTCGGACGCCGCTTATACTCTTGTCTGAAAATGAAATCCATTTTCAATTAGACCGAAAAGCTCTTCGATCAAATTCATAGGCTCTTTTGGAATCATAAACAACGGCGAGAGGCTCACGGCGGACTTTTGGCGAAGCGACCGTGAGCCTCCTTTGGCTCGACAACCTTAAGACAGGCTGACCAGCTACGGCTATTCTAGGCGCGTCAGCCGCAACTTTCAAGAAAGGCATAATCATCATGGCTGGCGCACATTCGCGTAAGACCACACGCTTTCTCAACGCTCTCAATCTCTTCCTTATCGCTCTGTTTTTGCTTACCCAGACGGTTTCGGCTCAGACCAAACCGGCTGCAGGCCCGCGCGCTTCAATCAACGGAAAAGTGCTCGACCAGAATCACGCGGCGGTTGCCGGGGCGAAGGTCACCGCTAAAATTAAAGGCAGCGCGTCCGGGACCTACGCGGTCACGGACCTGGATGGTGAATTCTCCCTGACGCTGGCCCCTAATGAATACGAGCTGACAATAACCGCGGACGGCTTCGCCGAAGCCTCGCAAACAGTAAAACTGAATCAAGACGCGAACACGTCGTTGGAAGTCGTCCTGCAGGTCGCCGGTTCAGTCAGTAGCGTGACGATTCTCGCCCCGGGGGGCTACCAGACGGACGTGATCGGCAGCGCGACTAAAACATTAACGGCGCTGCGCGACATTCCGCAGTCGGTCACCGTCGTCACGAAAGATCAGATCAGAGACCAGATGATGCAGAGCATCGGCGACGTGGTGCGTTACGCGCCCGGCCTCTCCGTTCACCAGGGTGAAAATAATCGCGACCAGATTATCTTTCGAGGCCAGAGCAGCAGCGCAGACTTTTTCCTGAACGGCGTCCGCGACGACGTGCAGTACTATCGCGATCTATACAATCTTGAGCGCCTGGAAACCTTAAAGGGACCGAACGCCATGATCTTCGGTCGCGGAGGCGGAGGCGGCGTCATTAATCGTGTGACTAAGGAGGCGGGCTTCACACCGCTTCGTGAGCTTTCGCTGCTCGGGGGCTCCTTCTACAACAGGAGAATCGCAGGGGATTTCGGCCAGCCAATTAACGACCAGGTGGCTTTTCGTCTGAACGGCGTGTACGAGAACTCGGACAGTTTCCGCCGCTTCGCCAATCTGAAGCGCTTTGCCATTAACCCGACGTTTACAATAGTTCCCGGCAGCCGTACGAGAATTACCTTCGGCTACGAATATGCGCGCGACAGGCGCGTCGCAGACCGCGGCATCACCTCGTTTCAAGGTCGTCCAGCGGACGTTCCCGTCAACACCTACTACGGTAATCCGGACGACAGCCACACCAGGACGGACGTGCATCTACTGTCCGGAGCGATTAACCACCAGATCGGCAAGCTGAACATTCACAACCGCACGCTCTTCGGCGACTATGATCGGTTTTATCAGAATTACGTGCCGGGCGTGACCAACTCCGCGAAGACCCTGGTCGCCCTTACAGCCTACAACAACGCCACCCGGCGCAGGAATATCTTCAACCAGACGGACCTGACCTACATAGTTTCGACCGGCCGAGTCCGTCACACGCTCCTGGGCGGCGTCGAATTGGGCCGGCAACTTACAGATAATTTCCGCAACACAGGGTTCTTCAACAACACTGCGACGACCATCAGCGTACCCTACGACAATCCGATCACACGAACGCCCGTCACCTATCGCCAGAGCGCGACGGACGCTGACAATCATCTCAAGACCAATCTGGCTGCGGCCTACCTGCAAGACCAGATGGAGCTTTCAAAGTATGTGCAGGTGGTCGTCGGCCTGCGCTACGACTATTTCGACCTGCGGTATCACAACAACCGCAACGGAGATAGCTTGCGCCGCATAGACAATCTGGTCTCGCCGCGAGTGGGAGTTGTCGTCAAACCCGTCAACGAACTCTCCGTCTACGGCAGTTACAGCGTCTCGTATCTGCCTAGCTCTGGCGATCAGTTCTCTTCCCTGACGACCATCACGCAGCAGGTCAAGCCTGAGAAGTTCAGCAACTACGAAGTCGGCGTCAAGTGGGATGTTCGCCGTAATTTCTCTTTCACCTCTGCGCTCTATCGCCTGAACCGCACGAACACGCGTGCGACCGACCCAAACAACCCGGCCGCAATCATACAGACCGGGAGCCAGCGCACCAACGGGTTCGAAATCGGATTGAATGGAAGCCTGGCGCGCGCCTGGAGCATTGCGGGCGGCTACGCTTATCAGAACGCTTTCGTTACCAGCGCGACCACGGCTGCTGCTGCCGGCAAGCAGGTCGGCCAGGTCCCGCACCACACGCTTTCCCTGTGGAATAAATATCAACTGCTTCCGAAGCTGGGAGTCGGCTTGGGAATTATTTCCCGCTCGCGCATGTTCGCCGCCGTTGATAACACTGTGACGCTGCCGGGCTACACCAGGGCCGACGCAGCCGTGTACTACTCCTTCAACGAGCGCTGGCGTCTTCAGGGGAACGTCGAAAATATCTTCAACCGCAGATACTTCATCAACGCCGACGGCAACACAAACATCTCGCCCGGCTCTACGCGCGCTCTGCGCGTCGGGCTGACGGCCAGATTCTGAAAGGCAGTCCCCTGCCCCTACGCTGTTACACGCTTTCCGGCTTCATGGGTTATAATCCGCGCTCATTCCGGATATAAAATTTGACCTGGGCGCGTCATGATTCGGACGTCGCCGGGAAAGGTAAAGAAGGGGACAAGGGTTAATGGACGCCGACAGACTTGAGCATTTCCGCAAACTGCTTCTAGCAGAACTCAGAAGGCGCACGGAGAACGTGCGCGGGGATCAGGCCGCCGCGCTCGACTCAGTGGACGATGGCGTCAAAGACAGCGTTGATATGTCGCTCCAGGATGTGAACCAGGAGCTGGCCTTAAAGCTCGGAGAGCGCGAGTCGCAGGCCGTCGCGGACATAGATCAGGCCCTGATGAGAATTGACGAGGGGACTTACGGCCAGTGCGGGCGTTGCGGGAAAGAGATTGACGAGCGGCGTCTGGAAGCCATGCCGACCGCGCGCTACGACGCAGCGTGCCAGACCGAGCTCGAAACCAGCAAGGGGCGAGGCAACAGTCCAACGTTATAAGGCAAAAGGAAAAAGTAAAAAGGCAAAAGGAAGGCGGAGAGCCACATTCATTTAAAATATGGCTTCCGCCTCGACTTTTACCTTTTTACTTTTTCCTTTTGCCTTTTCTTACGCTTTCGGGTGCGCTTTGTCGTAGACCTCTATCAGTTTCTCCATAGAGACGTGAGTGTAGATTTGCGTGGTCGAGAGGCGCGCGTGGCCGAGGAGTTCCTGGATGTCGCGCAGGTCCGCGCCGCTGTCGAGGAGGTGCGTGGCGAAGGAGTGGCGCAGGGCGTGCGGGCTGATGTTGTGGATGCCTGCGCACTGCGTGATGTATTTGTCCACCATGCGGCCCACGCTTCGCGTAGTGATGCGTGTGCCCTGATAGTTGAGAAAGACAGCCTGCTCGTCGCGCTCGTCTGGCGGCGCGTTCTGTAGAAAAGCGTTGCGGACCGTCATGTAGTTCAAAAGTGCGTGAAGCGCCGGGTCGCCGAAAGGAACAATCCGCTGCTTGCGCCGCTTGCCCGTAACGCGGACCAGTTTTTCCCTGAAATCAATATCGCCCAGGTTCAGTTTCGTCAGCTCCGAGACCCGCACGCCCGTGCCGTAGAGCAGTTCCAGTATGGCGCGGTCGCGTTTTCCCAGGTCCGTCTCCGTATCGGGCGTTTCGATGAAGCGGATGGCATCTTCGACGGAGAGGTGAACGGGGAGCTTCTTCTCAAGGCGTGGTGTGGAGACGAGCTTGGCCGGATTCAACTCGACGACGCCTTCGCGCACGAGGAACTGAAAGAAGGTGCGCAGGGCCGCGAGCTTTCGCGCGACAGAGGTCTTCTTTTTCTGCGCAGCGTGAAGCGTGGAGAGCCACTCGCGTATGGTGATGTGGTCTATCTGGCGTATGTCCACTTCGCGGCGCGCGCCCGTCTGGGTGTCTGCGGGCGCGAGATAATCATAGAACTGCATGAGATCGCTCATGTAGTTGCGCAAGGTGTGCTCGCTGACGTTGCGCTCGTACCTTAGGTGCTCGAAGAACTGCGTCAGTAGTTGTTCGATCATAAGCAGCTTCCGCCGGACCCGTCATGCTTACGGGCTGAGAGTGAATTTATAGGTTATCAGGCCGGCGACTTTCACGGGCTGGCCCGAAAGCATCGTCGGAGAAAATCGCGCCTGGCGGGCGGCGATGACGGCCGACTGGCGCAAAAGCGGATGGCCGTCCACGGCTTTCGCCGAAACCACACGGCCCTGCTCGTCCAAAAGGACCTCCACTGTCACGATGCCTGAGGCACGCATGCTTTTGGCGTTTGGCGGATACTGCGGCTGGGGCAGGCTGAGGGCTCTGCCGTTGAGCACGCCGCCCGACATAGGCTTGGATTCCGCAGGTTTGGATTCCTGCGGCTTCTGGGCAGTGGAGTCCAGCGAGCTGTTCGAAGCCGACTGCTTCGGATTTGAAGCTGTTGGAGGCGTCGAATCAGGGACCGCTTTAGGCTCCGGCTTCGGCTCAGGCTTTCGGGGCGGTGACGGCTCGACGGTCCTGGCACCCGCCTCGTTTCTCGGCTCATTTCTCTTAACGACAGGCTCTTCGACTCTGCCGCCCGTCTTCAGGCTTGGGGCCGCTTCCGGCTCATCGCTCGTTTCCGCGGGCCCACGGCGACGGCTCGCGACAGGGAAACTGCCAGACCTTTCCGGCGAAGCGCCGTTTGAAGCGAGCGCCGGAAGGTTGTTCGACTGTCCCAAATCTCTCGGCAATGAATCCGTCCTCGAAGCCAGGCTCGATTGGCTGATGACTGGCTCGCTTACGGAAGGCTGTGGCGGCGGAGTGTAGCTGAATCTTTCGTTGGGGCGGCGCGGATAGTAACCGCGGCGCGCACGCACGCGCATGTTCGAGCGTGTCGAGATGCGCACGGAGATGGTCCGGAATCGCCCGTCCCCGCGGTCGTCCGTAGGGTAGTAGCTCAGAATATATTGCTGCGCGAGGTCCGCGGAGATTTGTGTGAAGGCTGCATCGAGGTCCGCTGTCTGTAGTGGCGTGTAAACGGCCCCGCCCGTGTGCGCCGTCAAATCCTGTAGGCGGCGCTCGGCCGCGAGCGCGCGGATGTTGGCGTTGCCCCTTTCCCCCGTGAGCATGACGTACTCGATCTGCTTGGTCTGCACGGCATAGACCTGACAGTCCGCCGTGAGCACGCGTCTGAGCACCGTGTCGAAGTCCGTCAAATCGCTCAAAGTATCTTCGCCGTCCGAAACGATGATGATGACTTTGCGGCCAGGGTACGGCCGCAGGTAAGTGGCCGCCTCGGCAATCGCGTCCAGGAGCCTGGTCGCGCCTTCGGGTTTGCCGAAGTGTTCGATGGTTCGGACCAGCGCGTTGACGTTGTTCGTCAGGGGCTGCACGAGCGTGACGTCTGTGGCGACGCTGTAGATGGCTGCGCGGTCTATGGGACGGATGACGCTGCGGAAAAATCTGATGGCTGCCTGCTTCTCAAACTCGCGCGCGGCGGTCAGGCTCTGGCTGTTGTCGAAAAGGAGCGCGAGTGTGACGGGCACCTCGGCGCGGTTCAGGTCCGAGATGGGCCGCGGCTGGCCGTCCACGCGCAGCTCGAAATCTTCGAGCTTGAGGTCGCTGACCGCCCTGCCCTGTGCATCTACGACCGAAGCGGGCACTGTGACCAGGTTCGAGGTGATGCGGACGACGTCCTCGACGCCGATCTCCTCTCCGGCGGACGTGTCCGCGGCGGGGGTCGGCTTCGGCGCGGGCGGGGCTGGCGGCGCTTCGTCCAGCACGACGGTCCCTCTGGGCAGGCGGATGGGCGCTTGAGTCTGCTGCGGGCTTTGCGTCTGCGAATCAGTTGGGGGGGTCGCGCGCTTGGGGCGTGTCGTCCCGCCGGACGGCGATTTGGTCTGGGTTTGCTGCTTGTTGCGCCCCGACTGCGCGTAAAGTGTTGGAGCGAGAAAAAGCAGTGCCAGCGCCAGCAGCAGGCAGAGGCGCGTGCGGCGGGCCGCAACGGTTGAGAGGCATCGCCGATGGTTGCGAGAGGCGATCCTTGAATGTCGTAGTGGATTGCGCGAGGTCATGTGAACGAGTTTTCGCCCTTTCCCTTCCGGCCTCTTGTCGTCTTTACGCTTACTGAAGATCATGCGTTCCCCGCTGAAGTGCCGAGTGATTGAAACGTGACCGGACCTATCGAATCAATTGATTGAACTACTCTGATGACGCAAGATTTCCAAGGGTTGCGGTCCGTGTAAAGAGGTGCCGGAAAAACTGACTCACCCACGGTTCGATTGGGCCTTGCCCTCATCAGGTCCACGGTCCTGCGGCTCGCCTGGACGGCGTGCGGACCGAACGGCCATTCCTGATTGATGACGAAGATAAGGAAGCGTGTGAAATCAAAACGGGGCTTCCTCGACTTCAGCGTCCAGGTCTCGCGCATCCAATGAATGGCAAGCCAGACGAAGGGCAAAGATGAGGTCGGGCTTTCCATGCCGGAGCCATGAGCCGTCCCTCTGCCCCAGAGGATAACATGTGCGACGGATTGGCCGAAATCACAAAATGCCCGCGCGTCATCCGAATTTTCACCAGGAGAGTCTAGCCGTTCAATATCAAATATAAACAGGAGGAGCGTCGCCACCTCTTACCATTGACAATCGCCTTTCGACGGACATATCGTGCGCCCTGACACTCACGCCTCGCGCGTCCCGGCCGACGAGAGCTTTCCCGTCAGCCTCACGTCCGCAAAGAGCGGTAAAAGCCAGTCCTGAGAGGTATTAGGCCGCCATTAGCGGCAATTGTCGGCTTTTGAGGGTGTTAGACCGCCACTGGCGGTAAAAGTCGTTCATAGTCGATAATTACCGCCATTAGCGGTCTAATGTTAGATATGCCGCTTCGCTAAAGGAAGGCAGTGATGGAAACTCAAGTCGCAACCAAAAACGAAAGACGAGCGGCTCTTGACAACTGGCGGCGGCATATCAACTCATTGGAATGGACGCGCAATAAGCTAATCTGTCATTGCTAGGCTTGCGTGATTGTTGCGCTGCCCGCGCGCCATTCAATTCGGGCGTTGGACGGCTTCGCATTCTTAGACACGCCTATAGTGAAGAAAAATGTGCTTTCCTGCGTCTAATAGCTGAGGGAGGCAACCATGAAGAATACGAAAGTAAGCTTTAATAAGGAGAATCTGGCAATGACTGTTTTGCGACTACTCCTATTGATTTCGGTGGCGGCCTTGACGGCAATGGGCCAACAGAATTCTCCTGAACAGCGTCCTGTAGCGCCGGCTTCCTGTCCGGTTACGGTCCGGCCAGCGAACCCATTCACGCCGCCCGGTTGTCCTGAGCTGGGCGAGAACAGTAACACCTTTTGGTTCGGTACAGAAAAGCTGTGGACTGGTCTTCGGAAATCAGGAGTCTGGGGTTGGGGACCGCACGCACCGGGACACGAGCACGAGGTGCAGCCTTTGACCGCAAAGATTTTCTGGTTCAGTGTCGATTATGATCGTCACAGAGAAGGAAACGCGGACCTAAAGGTCACAGGAAGACGGCTCGATGGGGATGCTCCGCCTCTGCTGGCGTTGCCGACGACGAATGCGCTTGGAGACCCCTACGATGCCATGCTGACGGGTGTTTATGTACCCACTCCCGGCTGTTGGGAAATCACAGGTGACTACAAGGGGCAAAAGTTGAGCTTCGTGGTCTGGCTCTACCCGGTCAAGCAGGGCAACCAATGAGTCGTGGATATTCCTCAGGCTGCTTTGAACGCGGTTGGTTGACAACAACGCCGTCCAACAACTCATTGAACCGGAGCGCGAGTTAGCCGACCTTTCATGCTAGACTTCAATCTATTAACGGTTCATCGCGCCCGGTTAATTCGGGCGTTGGGCTGCATCGCATCAGCTCTGTGAAAAGGCGGGGTGCGTAGAGGCGAGGACGCTCCGCGTTGCCAATCACACGGCTCATTGATAACGTTGGATAGGTTGCGGTGCGTCATTACTGTCAGCTAAAGAAATGACGCTGCGTGTTTACGATGAGGGGCAGCCCAACAACTCATTGAACCGGACTCGCATTGAGCTTGCCTCTTATCAATTGACATGATTGCTCGCCGGTTAATTCGGGCGTTAGACCGCTCCGTTAAAAGAGAGAGCTGAGTATTATGTGATGAATCTCAAAAGAGCGTTGAAGCGGTGCGCGGTATAATCAGCGGCGGTCTAACAACTCATTGGACGCGAGCGGATTCAGCCGACCTCTCATGCGAGACTTACCTCTTGTTGAGGTGCTTGCCGCCGCGTCAATTCGAGCGTTCGGTTGCTCGTGTTTGCAGGACGTAACAGCCATAAAAAGCTAAAGAGGAGCTTCATATGAACAGGCTAGTAATGCTTGCGGTTGTCATAGTCGCTTTCGGAATATGTGAACGCGCTGGTCAGGCTTTTATCGGAATCTCTCAGGAAGCCGAGAATCCCGATTTGGCGAAAAGGATTGAAAAATATCTCGCTAACAATTTCGGGATGAGAGGTTATGAAACCTCTTGGTATTACAACATTATTGGGGTATCAGTTCGCGGGAATACCGTATCGGTTAAAACCAATCTTGCCTCTGATGAAAGTAAAGCGAGTAACATTTGCGGGGCTGTTTCAGGATTTGTATTCTCCAATGAGAATCGTTATCTGGGACTTACGAATGTTCAAATTTATGGAAAAGATGGACAAGTGCTGATTAACCGTAGAGGGCTTGGCGAAAGATGTGCTGCTGCTCCTGCCGTTACCAAAGATTATGTGACGCCTAAAGTTGATGTTGAGTACGACAGATTCAAAGATGTTACAGTTGTGAGTATTTCGCCTGTATTCGTTATAAGTCCTAATCCCACAGGGCTACAGTTTGGATTGATGAGTGGTTACAAAGGTAGAACACCAATTACACCTAAAACCGTAATCGGAGTTTTTATGTCAGCCTCTCCATCCGAATATGAGAAGTACAAAATTTCTCGTGGAGTAATCATTCTAGCCGATGGTGAAAGAATCAATTTGGGTACAGCTACTCATGCTTTGGATTACCGAAATGGCTTCTATATCGAAGCTATGTTGGTAGATATACCTTTTGAGGTTTTGCAGAAAATCAACAGAGCTAGAAGTGTAGAAGTGCAAATAGGCAGTACAGAATTTGTCGTCTCGCCTGTTCTTCAAGATGCTATGCGTGAATTTGCCGGAAAGTTAGCTCCATAGGTGCAGCGCAACCGAACAACTCATTCAACCCGACGCCTCGATAGCATTCTTTTCATGGTGCTTCCTCGCGTCGTAGGTTGTCGCTGGCGCTCGGCGCGGGTTAGATACTGTGTTGATTGTCAAGCAGATTTAGCCCATTCGGGATCAAAGGGCTTGCCTGTCTTCAAGACCCCATAAGCGAGATGGACGAGCTTGCGCATCACGGCGCAGATGACGCTCATCTTGCTCTTGCCTCTTTTGAGTAACCCTTCAGCCCACGCTTGAAAGAACGGGCTGCACCGCAGGGCCGTGATGGCTGGAAAGTAGAGTGCTCGCCGGAGTCTCGCATTACCGATCTTTGAAAGCCTCGTCCGCCCTCTGAGACTCGTCCCCGATTGGCGCTCACGCGGCACCAGCCCGGCATAAGCGGCCACCTGCCGCGCACTGCTGTATTGTTTGACGTTGGTCAACTCGGCCAAAAGGATCGCGGCTGTTGTCTGTGCGATGCCGGGGATGGAGTCTAACAACTGGCTCTGCTCTTTCAGTCCAGGGTGGTTGCTGAGGTGATTGCGGATCAACTCCTCTGTCCGCTTGATCTCTTGGTTGAGATACGTGAGATGTTCTTGGACACTCTGGCGCACTGAGTCGACCGTGATCCCAGATGAGAGCCGGTTCTCTTCCATCACTCGCATTTCAATCAAAGACTCAACTCTTCTGACAAGTGCTTGGAGTTCTCGCACTTCCACAGCGAGTGGCGTCCAGGCTGGCGGCTCTTGAGCTTGTGTGAAGCGAGCGATCAGTTCGGCATCCACGCGGTCCGTTTTCGTGCGTGAGAGCCGACTTTGAGCAAACGCTTTTGTGGCCGCTGGGTTGACGAGGCTGACGGTGTGTCCGGCCTCGACGAGCAAGAGAGCCAGTGGCTCACTGTAAGTGCCAGTGGCTTCGAGGCAGGCGTGGACTGTTTCGACACCCTGTGTTGAGAGCCATTCCAGCAATTGCGTGAAGCCTGCCGTGGTGTTTGGAAAGACTTTGTGGCGAAGCTTGCCGTTCTGCTGGATGAGGCAGACGTTGAATTTCAGCTTCGAGATGTCAATGCCAAGAGTCGGTTGTCTCATGATGGTGAACTCCTTGTAGAATAGATGGCGGCGCGGGTCAAACTTGCCGATACAAGCTCAGCTTCACGGTGGAAGCGGCTTTGGATACTGTCCGACCTCTTTGCGCTGCGGGAGGGATGCCGGGAGCTTCTCTAACCCACTGACTCAAAAGTCATAATTCGGGCACAGCTTCTCCGGCATCCTCTGTTGACTGAAGCTTGCCGCTTCAGCAGACTTCAGTCAACATACAAATTCGGGCGTTAGGCGCT
>Ga0268243_1000051_pt1 | contig 45133 bp, 37 predicted proteins | sample BulsoiMagMametaG_FD_200254 | JGI IMG/M metagenome (GOLD analysis project Ga0268243, IMG submission 200254) | Bulk soil microbial communities from Mexico - Magueyal (Ma) metaG (v2) (version 2) | ecosystem: Environmental > Terrestrial > Soil > Agricultural land | place: Mexico: Magueyal...
AAAGATCAGACCTGAATTTGTTCGATCCGTTTTTCCTAAGATTTTTGCAGGTTTTCGAGATAGTTCAATGATTCCCAAACATCTATCAATACTTGTGTAGATACTAATGGCGTGAGCCCTGGGTCACCAGCAGGAAGAAAAAGAAAAGCCCATGCGAATGGGCGACAGCCCGTGAACGACCGCATGCAATTCAAGGGCTGTCGCCCGCTCGCGCGGGCTTGCATTTCAACTCGGCGCTGTGACCCAGGGCTGACGCCCTGGGCTTTATTCTGCCGCCCCTACCGGGGCTCAATAGATAATACGTTGCATGTTCCAGGGGACCGACGCCCCTGGCTAATATCTGTCGCCCCTTGCGGGGCTAAAACTTTGGCTGGATATTAGCACGCACTCTCTGCATGGAGCTTTAACCGCCTACTGTTTTCTGCCAACTATTTTTTCCCATTAACCACGGACCAGAACCGCTCTTCCAGGCGCTCGCGCTCCTTTTCGCTTTGGGGTGGGCGGAAGCTGCGGCGAATCTTGACCTCCAGGCCGGGCACAAGTTCGATCCACTCGGCGGAGGCGCGGTCCGCGCGGCGCGCGGATTCGACCGCGAGCGAGGCCAGAGGAGGAGGCGGCGCGCTCGCCAGGGACATTGAAGGCGGCTGGGATGCCCGCTCCTTCAAGGCGGCGTTCGGCGCGATGCGTTGTGTGGCGCGAAAGCCTTGTGCGCCCCCTCTGTTTATCTCAGCCTCCATGCGTCGGCGCGCCGGGCGGTTCGACGTCGCAAGCGCGGTCGTTACGAGTTGTTCGAGCGCGGTGATGTCCAGGGCTGACATGAACTCTCTGATCTTGACGACGGACCAGTGGTCCGCGAGCAGCTTCTTGACCGCCAGGAGGCGCAGGAGGTTCCCGTAGTTGAAGCGAATCGCAGGCCCGGCGTGCCCGTTCGGCGCGCCGAGCAGCCCCTCGCTCAGGTAATGGCGCACGATGCGCTCCGTGATGCCGAGGCGGACGTTGCCGCGCGCCGGTTCATCCGTGTACCGCTCGATCAGTTCGGAAGCAGCCGCCGCCAGCTCTTCGACGCCGCGGAATTCTCTCCCGCGCAGTTTTTCCAGCTCGCTCATGGCCGCACTATAGGCTTGACAATAGCTCTTGTCAAAATGCTTTCCCTGCGCGCAAGCGCGTCCGGCATTGGACGTTCCAGAGCGGGTCTAGCGTTTGATGGCAAAGCGCGACGGCGCGCGTCGTCTCGGACGAGTGGTCAATGGGCGGCGGCGCTAAACAAGTTAATATAACTTGCCTGGCAGCGAGGGAGTCGTTAAAATCTTTCCCGCGCGGTTAAAGGCATCTTCTCAACCTATTGCCCGAGCAGTTTTCCCGGCTTCGTTGCTGCCTGCAAGCACGCCGCGTCAGGCGCGAGTCTCCCCGAACTCTGCGGAGATGATAGTCCTGCCGTCGCTTAGGTCGAAGGGGCCGCATCCATAACGCGCGAGACGCCTGGCCTTTTTCGCAGACGGGTGGGATGTCTCTGGATTGAGCCAACAGATGAAAGAATGTCCAGTTTGCCGTCGCTGCTTCCCCGATCACGTCAACCATTGCCCGGACGACGGTGACGCCACAACTCAATCCATAGCCGGTGAGCCAATCCTGGACGGCCGCTATCAACTCGATAGACGAATCGGGCACGGCGGTATGGGCGTAGTCTTTCAGGCCCGCCACATCTTCCTCAAAACCGCGCACGCCATCAAAGTCATCCTGCCGGACCTGGTGGGTAACGACCCGATGCTCGTCACGCGCTTTCGTCAGGAAGCGCTGGCCGCTGCCGCCATCCGCCACCAGAACATCATCGCCGTTACGGACTTCGGCGTGGTGCGCGGCACGATGCCTTTCCTCGTGATGGAGTACGTCAGCGGGCAATCGCTGCACGACATGCTCGCGGAAGAGGGCGCGCTGCCGCCTGCGCGCGCGCTTGAGATCATCTCCGCGGTCGGCGCAGGAGTCGCCGCGGCGCATCGTCAGGGAATCGTGCATCGTGATCTGAAGCCTTTGAACATCATGTTCCAGGAAGGCCTGCCGCTGGCTGAGGCTGTCAAGGTGCTCGATTTCGGTCTGGCGAAGATCAAGTCAGGCGAGCTTTTGGGCTCGTTCATCCAGGCGAAGACGAGCGGGCTGATGGGCTCGCCCTTCTACATGGCCCCGGAACAGTGGGGCGACGAAGAGCCGGACGCGCGCGCAGACATCTATAGCCTCGGCGTCATCCTGTACCAGATGCTCGGCGGCGACGTGCCTTTCAAGGGCACGAGCATTCCTTCGATCATGAAGAAGCATCTGACGCTCTCGCCCCCGTCATTCGCTTCGCTCGGAGTCCAGGTGCCGCCGCAGATCGAAGCGGTCGTGCGGCACGCGCTCGAAAAGGAGCCGGAGAATCGTCCAGCCTCAGTCGAGGATTTCATCAACGAGCTGCGCGAGGCCGTGACGGCCCTCTCCGCTTCGCTGAGCCGGACCTCGTTGAGCACCAATATTTCGCAGGCGCAAACCATTATCGCACCGCACGGGGTGACTTCGATTCCCCCGGACGCGACGACGCTGCGGATTCACACGAACCCGCCGGGCTCGCGCGTCTACATCAACAACGTGTCGGTCGGAGTAACTGACGCGGGCGGCATGCTCGTCGTGGCGGATATGCTGCGCGGGCAGCACCGCGTGCAAATTCTGCACGACGGGTACGAGGAGTGGAACAGTCAGGTGGAATGCCAGGGCGGCGTGTGCGAGGTTAACGCACACCTGCGAAACCTGATGGTCACGAGCGGACCGCTGCCTTCGGTCTTCGGCCATCACAGTCCCGAAGCGGTCAGCGGCCCGCTGCCGGGTGAGCCCCCTGTCACGCACACGAGCCAGGCGGCGATGGAAGCGCAACGACTGCGCCAGCAGGCAGCAGCCCTCGAAGAGCAGGCGCGCGCCGAGGAGGAAGCGTTCAAGCGTGAGCGTGAAGAGCGCGAGCGGCTGGCCAGCGAGGAGGAAGAAGCACGCCGCGCGGCAGAGTCTGCCAGACGCGCCGCGGAGGAAGAGGAGCGCCGGCGCGCTGAAGAAGAAGAAGCCGCGCGCTTGAAAGCTGAAGCGGAGGCACGCGAAGCTGAAAGAATCCGCGCCGAAGAGGAGGAGCACAGGGCCGCGGAAGCCGCGCGTTTAAAAGCGGAAGAAGAGCGTGCGCGTGCAGCGGAAGAAGAGCGGCAGCGACTCATCGAGGCAGAGGCGCAGAGAAAGGCTGAAGAGGAGGCGGCGCATCAACGTGCGGAGGACGAAGCACGCCGCCAGCAGGAAGAAGAGCGGCTGCGGCTTGCGGAAGAAGCGCGGAAGCGGAGGGAGCGCGAAGAGGCAGAGGCGCGGCGAAAACGTGAAGAGGAAGAAGCTGAAGAGGAAAGAGAGCGCCAGGAGCGTGAGGAGCAGTCTCGGCTCAACGCGTCCGCGACGACCCTGAATACGCATTTGTCCGAACTCAATCTGGATTCGACGCAGGGGCAGCGACAGGGAGTCACGACTGGAGAGATTGACGTTAACAGTCTGCACGGAGCGGAGCGACCAGCGGCCGGGTGGCAGCCTGGGCATCAAGCTTCGTCGCAAGGTCGGGCATCTTCGGGGCAAGGACAGCAGACCTTCGATAACTCTTTGCACAACGTCGCGGTCCCACTCCCGCAGAAGAGTGGCGTCGGTAAGACGCTGATCGCGGCCATCATCGGCATTATTCTCATCGGCGGGGGGGTGAGCGCCTGGTACTTTCTGAGAGCGCGCCCGGATGCCGAACAACAGAAGAAAGAGGAGACAGCCGCGAGCCCTACGCCGGGCACCTCGCCAACGCCACAGGTGTCGCCGACTCCGACGCCGAAACCGACGCCGTTCACGGTTGAGATGATCCCCATTCCGGGCGGGACGTTCCAGATGGGTCGCACCGACGGGACTAATACGGAAGTGCCTGTGCGCAAGGCGACGGTCAAACCCTTCGAGATAGACAAAACGGAAGTGACCAACGCGGAGTACGCGGCCTTCGTCCATGAGATGAACTACAAGCCGCCGAGCAACTGGTCCGGCGATCAACCCTTCACGGGGAGCGAGATGTTGCCCGTCACCAACGTCTCTTACGAGGACGCTCTGGAGTTCGCCAAGTGGCGCTCAAAGCGCGACGGCGTCACCTATCGCCTGCCGACCGAAGAGGAGTGGGAGTATGCGGCGCGCGGCGGCAACCTGGGGAATCTTTATCCGTGGGGCAACACCTGGGTGACCGGAAACGCCGTCACAAAAGATTCGGGCGCCGCCGGACCGAAGCCTGTCGGGAGCTTCCCGGGCGACAAGTCACGCTGGGGCGTGATGGATATGGCCGGCAACGTTTACGAGTGGACTTCGTCGAAGGCCTCGTATTATCCGGGGAATCCTACGGCGGTTGAGCCGGGGCACAGGAACTGGATGATCGTGCGTGGCGGGGCCTACGTGACGGACCACACGCAGAAATCTCCGACGACCTTCCGCGACTGGTTCGCGCCTTCGACCAAAGAACCGGTCATCGGCTTTCGCCTCGTCCGCGGCGGCTCGGTGAGCGCCCGGAGCGACGCCCCGGCAAAGGGTTCTATGCCGTCATTGAGCCGCTTGTTGAATGAGAACAAATTGAGCCCTGCCCGCGCCGCCGGCCGGCAAATCGCGGCGAGCAAGCGGTCATATTAAGGGCTGACGCCTGAAAAATTCTGCGAGCTGTTTTAGTGAAAGGAAGAGTAATGAAACGCCAGAGAACTTTGCGTTCAATCTTCAAGTCCTTGTTCCTGTTGGTGTGCGCCTCCCTTTTCGCCGCGGGCGTCGTCAGGGCGCAGGAAGCGGGCGGCGACATAGGGGGCGGCGCGGGCATCTTCAGGCCAAAAAACCCTGAGACGACGCGCCGGCGCACTCCGGGCATTAAGCCGCCGACGGGTAGGAATACCGGACGAACCAGCGGCGGCGGCTCCCGTCCGGCCGCGCTCCCGCCCGAAGTCATCGAGGAGCGATTCGAGGATGCGCTCGACGAAGGCAACACGGCGCGCGATGCGCGCAAGTACGCGGAGGCGGAGAAGGCTTACCGCAGCGCCGGGCAGTTGAAGCCGAAGGACTGGCGCGGCTGGTACGGCCTCGGCAACGTCTTTACGGACCAGCAGCGCTGGGAGGATGCCGAGAAGGCTTACCAGCAGGCAGCCACTTACGGGAACCTCAACGCCGACATCTTCGTCGCGCTCAGCTACGTGCTCGTGCAGCCACGCACCAGCGGGGCCAACGCCAAGCGCCTCGCCGATGCGGAATTCGCAGCGCGCCGCGCCATCCAGATTCAACCGGGCAGCGCCATCGCTTATGACCGTCTCGGCGCTGCCATCGAAGCGCGCGGACTTGCGGTCTCGGACATCGAGCAGGCTTACAGGCGCGCCGTCGAGCTGGACCCGGAATTCGCCGTCGCCCACGTTCATCTGGCGCGCCTGCTGAGAAAGAACGGGCGCGCGAGCGAAGCCGAGCCGCTTTACCGCCGCGCCATTGAATTGGCGAAAGACGCGCCGACGCTCATCCTGATCGCTGATGCCCTGCAATCCGAGCAGCGCTGGAGCGACTCGGAGCCGGTGCTCAGGCGCGCGCTCGATCTGGACGGGCGCAATCCGAGTGCCCTCTTTCTGCTGGGGCGAATGCTCGTCGTCCAGAGGAATTATGACGAGGCGGAACAGAAGTTGAAACAGACGATAGAGATCAGCCCGCGCAGTTTCGCGCCCTACTACGTTCTCGGCTCGGCCTACCTCAGGACGGACCGCTACGAGGACGCGGAGAAAATTTACACGCGCTCGATTGATGTCGCAGGCGCTGGCGAGCGTAAACAACTCGCGGGTGCGTTCGGGCTCGAAGGCGTCGGCGACGGCTACATGAAGATGGGCCGCGCAAACGACGCGCTGCGCGCCTACCAGCGGGCCCAACAACTCGATCCGGCGAACACGGGGCTCCAGGCGAAAATCAGCAGAGCGCGCGGAAAGTAGTCCAATCATTCGCGCGCGCACGTCTTCGCTCAAGGGCGGCGCGGGCGAATCTTTTCATGAGGATGATAAATGCAACAGTGCTCGAAGTGCGGACGCACTTATGAAAGCGACACGCAGAAGTTTTGCACACACGACGGCGGGCGGCTCGTTTCCGGCGCGTCTGCTCAGAGTCAGGCGCCGACGACTTACGATCTGAATCAGACCGTGCGCACAGACCCGTTCGACCCGGAGGCGACCGTGACGCGGATGCCCGATCTGAATAAGACTGTCGTCTCCGCCCCGACCTCGGAGATACGCAGCAAAGAGACCGGGCCGGCCACGCCGCCGCCCTCTGCTCCGACCTATCAGCCTCCCCAGCAGCCGCAGCCGCCTCCTCCTACTCCGGCACAGCAGCAACAGACTGTGGCCTTTAACCCGTCGCCGCCCACGCCCCCGTCGCAACCGCAACAGTATTATCAACCGCCGCCCGCGCAGCCTCAGCCGCCACAGCAGCATCAACAGCCGCCCCCGCCTGTGCATCAGCCGCAGCCGCAGATGCCCCCGCAGCAGATGCCGCCGCAGCAGTACGAGCAGTACGCGCCTGTACCTCATCTTCCGCAGCAGCACGGCGCCCCGGCCGTGGCGCGCAAGAAGTCCAGTCGGGCGCCTCTCATCATCGGACTCATTGTCATCCTGCTGCTGGGCGGGGCCGCCGCCTGGTATTTCCTGATCTACAAGAAGCAGCAGGACGCTGGAGCCAATACGACGGCCAATGCGAATACGGGCGCGAGCGCGAACACAAATGTGGGCGTGAATGCCGACAGTAACGCGAACACGACCGCGAACGCCAACACGAACACTACTGAGCCACCGCCGCCGCCGAACGCGACGAAGTTCGTCAACTCCAAGGATAATCTCAGCAGTGCTCTGGCAGATAAGTTTTCAGAGTTCTCTTTCTACTATCCAAACACATGGGGGCGTGATCCGAAGAGCGGGATTAATAACTTCGTCAGAGTTGAGCGAATGCTGCCGCCTGATTTCACGCAAGAAAACTTCACTGTCAGTTGGTACAAGAGCAAAGGAACATTCGAAGCCGATAGTGAAGGTCTCTTCTCACAGGCTGTCGAGTTGGCGAAATCCAAAGTAAAAAATTACCCGGAGTTCAAAGTAGTCTCGGAAGGTGAGACGACGGTCAACGGCATCAGGGGACATGAATTCCGTTTCCAGGGCGTGTCGAGAGGGACGGAGAAGGGGGACATCACGCTCTGGGGGCGCGTCATCTTCCTGCCTCCCGGACGCGAGGGCGAAACAAATGGCGTGCAGCTCCTGATGTTGACGACTTCGCTCGCGCCCGAGCTCTCAAGCGCAGACGATGTCGGCGTCAAGGGGGAGCTTCCCGTGATCCTCAATTCCTTCAGGATGGGAAGACGTTAAAGACAATTTTTGAATTTTGAATGTTGAATTTTGAATTGAAAGCTTTTGGCCTCAATTCAAAATTCAACATTCAAAATTCAAAATTATTCATCCAGGTAGTCATCATGAAAATCGTTCTAGTAGAGGAGCGCAACGGGCAGCCGCAGGACGAGCGCGCCTTCGAGCAGCCGGCCGTCAAGATCGGCCGCGATCCTGCCGGGTGTCACATCGTCTTCAACCAGGCGGAGTGGCCGATGGTCTCACGCCGCCACGCCGAGCTCCGCGTCAAACAGGGGCGCTGCCTCCTCGTTGACACCAATTCCAGCTTCGGCACTTTTCTGAACAACCGCCGGATACACGAGCCGACGGAGGTCCAGCCGGGCTCGCGCGTGCAGTTCGGGGCGGGCGGACCTGTCATGCTCGTCGCGCGCCTCGAATTGCCCGCCGCGCCGACGCCCGTCAGCCTCGCGGATATGGAGACGCGCCGCGACATTCCCCCTGCGGGACCGGATGACGTAACCACCCCGCGCGACGCCGGACGGAGACCACCTCAGCCTCCCCAGCAGCCCTTTCAGCCGCCCGCTCCTCCACCACAACCCGCGCCGCCCTACATGCAGCCGCCTCCGCAAAGACCCGTCGGACCGCCGCAGCCCCCGCAGCAGCCTTACGGCCAGCCGCCTTACGTGCAGCCGCCCTACGCTCCGCCGCAGTACGGGCAGCCCCCTTTTCCACAGCCGCCCGTGCCGCAACCATACGCGCAGCCGCAAGGCCCGCTGCCGCCGCCGCAGCCAATGCCGCCGCCGCCGCCCATCATGCAGCAACCGGTTGCTGCGCCTCCGCCCGCTCCACCGCCGCGCCAGGGCGGTGGACCGCCCGGACCGCAACAGCCTCCGGCAGCGCCCCCGGCTCCGAAACCTCCCGCCGCTCCACAGGGACCTGCGAGCATAGAGCTTGTACGCACCTCTACGGGCCAGCTCGAACGTGTGCAGTTGACGAAGGATTTAACCAGGCTCGGGCGGGACCCCGGAATGGAGATTGCCATTGAGGCGGCGGCCGCCGTGGTCTCGCGCAAGCACGCAGAGATTCAGAGACGCGACGGGCAATACATGCTCGTGGACCTCGGAAGTTTCAACGGCACACTCCTCAACGACCAGCGCATTACTAGTCCCACGCCGCTCTACGACGGAGACCGCATCCAGCTAGGCATGGGCGGACCTATCCTGCGCTTCATTGATCCGGCGCACCCGGCTCCGGCCGGGGCGCAGAACACGGGCCAGCGCTCGGTCGCCATCTCAAGCGGCGCATCGCCGCAAGCCCCTATACCTGTGCCTGTGCCTCCCGTTTCGGGGCCTCTCGCCGAAGCCGGCCGTGCGCAAACCATAGTCGTCAAGGCCGGCTCGGGCTCGCTCAATCAGCCGCCCACACGCGGGGCCGGGCAGCAGGCGCAGCTTTTGATGCAGGTGATGTTCGACGGCAAGCCCCAGCTCAACATCGGGCGCGCGCCCGACAACGACATCCGGCTCGACGGCCTGCAAATCTCCAACCACCACGCGCGCATTTCGACTGCGGGCGGCGCCGTCTTTATCGAAGACGTCGGCTCGACCAATGGCATTTATGTCAACGGCGCGCGTATCACCGGCCGGAGGCCCGTTCAGGCGCGCGACATCGTGCAGGTTGGCCCGTTCGTCCTTCAGGCGGACGCACAGCGCGGAGTCGCCGTCTTCGATACACGCTCGAAGACGCGCATTGACGTCATAGACATCACGAAGGTTGTGCCGAACCGCTCTGGCGGCGGGATGATTAAGCTCCTGGACGATGTGGACCTGACGATTCAGCCAAACGAGTTCGTCGGGCTGTTGGGGCCGTCGGGCGCAGGCAAGTCAACCCTGATGGATTCTTTGAACGGGATGCGCCCCGCCACGAGCGGTCGCGTGCTCATCAACAATCTGGACCTCTACCAGCACCTCGATTCCATCAAGCAGTCCATCGGCTACGTGCCCCAGGACGACATCATCCACCGCGAGCTGACGGTCTATCGCACGCTCTATTACGTCGCGCGCCTGAGGCTCTCGCGCGACGTGTCCGTGCAGGAGATTGACCAGATCATCAACGAGGTGATGGACGTCACGGGGCTCTCGGAGCGGCGCGACGTCCCCGTCTCACAGTTGTCGGGCGGGCAGCGCAAGCGCGTCTCCATCGCCGTCGAGTTAATCACGAAGCCGTCGGTCATCTTTCTGGACGAGCCGACCTCTGGTCTGGACCCGGCGACCGAAGAGAAGATCATGAAGCTCTTCCGGCAGATCGCCGAGTCCGGGCGGACAGTGATTTTGACGACGCACGCGATGGAGAACGTGCGCCTCTTCGACAAGATCGTCGTCATGATGAGGGGTAAGCTCGTCTGGTACGGCGCGCCGAAAGAGGCCCTGGAGCACGTCGGGGCTTCGAGCTTCAAAGACCTCTACGACAAGCTCGAAGACCCGATTGACGAGCGCATCAGCAAACTGCCGCCCCTCTCGCCCGGCGCTTCGAAGGAAGAGAAGCTGGCTTACAAGCTACGCAAAGAGCAGGTCGCCGAAGAGGTCGCGGAAGAGTGGAAGCAGCGTTTTCAAAAGACGCAGCAGTATCAGCGCCACATCCTCCAGCCGCTCGTGGGACTTAAAGGCCAGAAGCAGGGCGCCCCGCCCGTGACGCGCCGCCCGACCGTGACCGATTCTTTGCGGCAGTGGGCGACCCTGGCGCGCCGCTACATGGAGGTCCTGGCGCGCGACAAGTTCAACCTACTGATTCTCTTCGGACAGGCGCCGATCATAGCCTTTCTCACTTATCTCGTGGTCGGAAAGAATCAACCGCGAGACTTCCCGTACTTCATGCTGGCGCTCGTCGCCATCTGGTTCGGGACCAGCGTCTCGGCGCGCGAGATCATCAGGGAGCGCGCTGTCTATAACCGCGAGCGCATGGTCAACCTGGGACTCCTGCCATACGTCGGCTCGAAGCTCCTGGTGCTCTCGTTCATCGTGGGCCTCCAGTGCATCCTGCTCTTCGGGACGCTCAAGGCTTTCCACTTCACCGGGTTGATGCATCTGCCGCCGGATTCTCTGCCGGACACGGCGGCGCAACTCTTGACGATGATTCTGACGGGGATGGTCGGCATCGCACTCGGGCTCTTCGTCTCGGCGGTCGTCAAGACTTCGGAGATGGCTACGAGCCTCGTGCCGCTCATACTGATTCCGCAAATCCTCTTCTCGGGCCTCGTCGGCGTGCCGCAGGGGGTCTCGAAATCGGTCGGCGCGGCGATGCCAGCGACCTGGGCTTTCGACGAGATGAAACGCCTTTCGAAGCTGGACACTGTGAGCGAGGAGGGCTCGGACCCGATGGGGCAGAACAAGGGCAAGGGGCTGAAAAAAGCTATAGAGACGGAGAACGATCAGAACATCGAAAAGGCCAAAGCCGACATCAGAGACTACAAGAAGACGGCCGAGGACAACTCTGAACAGTTCCGCAAGGACATGGACCAGTATCAGGAAGATTTTAAGAAGGCGTTGCAGACCCGGAGCGCCGAGCCGACCAAGCCCGAGATGCCGAAGCTCAAGCCCGCGCCCGAGCCAAGTCCGGCCGTGAAACAGCCGGAAGATTTGAGTAACTACGTGGACTTCCTGCACCCTTGGGGCGGACGCCTACGCAACGTGCTCATCCTGCTCTCGATGTTCTTCGGCCTGCTCATCGCAACCCTGTTCGCGCTGCGCTCGCAGGACATTGGATAGAAAGGTCGTAAATCGTGAATCGTAAATCGTAAATAGACGAACCGACGTTTTAACTATTTACGATTTACGATTCACGATTCACGGCCTCCAAAGGAGGCATCATGCTCGCGCCAAACACGCTCTTGCAGAATCGCTACCTTATCGTGCGCTCCATCGGTCACGGCGGCATGGGCGCGGTGTATCTGGCGCGGGACGAGCGGCTCGGCCACACGGTCGCGCTCAAAGAGACTTTCTTCAGCGAAGAGAGAATGCGTAAGGCTTTCGAGCGTGAGGCGCGTCTGCTCGCGCACCTGCGCCATCCGGCGCTCCCGAAGGTCACGGACCATTTCGAGGAAGAGGGCGGGCAGTTCCTGGTCATGGAGTTCATCAAAGGCGACGACCTCGAAATGCTCCTGACGGAACGCGCCGCGCCGTTTCCCTGCGAGCAGGTTCTCATGTGGGGCGACGAGCTTCTGAAAGCGCTCGATTACCTGCACGCGCAGAACCCGCCCATTCTCCACCGCGACATCAAGCCTGCGAACCTGAAGCTCACCCCGCAGGGCGAAGTCATCCTGCTCGATTTCGGATTAGCCAAAGGCGCGGCCGGGCAGACTCCGTCCATGATGACGAGCCGCAGCATCTTTGGCTTTACGCCCAACTTCGCGCCGCTCGAACAGATTCAGGGCACAGGCACTGGACCGCGTAGCGATCTCTATTCTCTGGCCGCCACGCTCTATTACCTGATGACCGGGGTGATTCCGCCGGACGCTCTGACGCGGATCACAGAAGTCGCGAACAATCAGCCGGACCCCTTGCGCCGCCCGGACGAGATCAATCCGCAGATACCGAACCCGGTCGCGGACCTTTTGATGACGACGATGGCGCACAACCGCGATCAGCGCCCTGCGAGCGCAAGCGAGATGCGCGCGCTGCTGCGCGAAGCCGCCCCGACGCTGGCCGCTCAGCGTGAGGCGCAGGCGAATGGTTCCGGGGCGAGGCAGGGCCTGGATGAGAAGAACACCATTCTGCCTTCCACGATCATAGAGGCGCTGCCGACCAAAGAGACTCCAGCGGCCGTTGATACGTCTGCCTCAGAGGTTGTCGCCGTCTCTACGGCGAAACCGTCGGAGCCCGGGTTAGAGACTACGCCTCCGTTGGAAGCGGCGGCGCTTGCCGCGAAGCCTGCGGCGAAAGCCCTGCGCCTCTCCTGGGTCTTCGCGGGGTTCATCGCGTTGATTTTAATCGGAGTCGCCATCGCATACATCTCAACCCCCGAATCGGAAAAAGGGTCCGGCGGGACGGCGCAGAAAGTCTCGTCGAAAGATTCAAGCTCGACCGGCGCCGAAAGAATCAACATCTCGCAGCAGGCTGTGGCAGCGCCCGACGACTCGGAGATAACGACGACGACAGATGCCTCCGGCGCAAAGACGGAGACGCGTGTGTTCAGGAGCAACGCACGCATCAGGAGAGTAGTCGTCCTGACGGCCACTGATGGAAAGCAGACGGCGAAAGTTTATTCAATCAGCGGTGAGGAGAAGGATCTGCCGCAGGAGAGGGTCGGCGGCGCGCTTGAAGATACGGGCGACTCTCTGGCGGATGCCGTCGGCTTTGTGATTCAAAGTGAGCAGAAGCCAGAGGTGCCGAGCCAATCCGAGGGCAAGAGGTCTGCTCCGCCTGTGAAGGCCCCCGTCCAGAAATCCGGCAAAGATACGAAGTCGGCCGCTTCCGTAACGTCGCCGTCAGTTATTAATCTTCCGAAACAGGGTGACACCGCACAGCCTCTTGAGCAGAAGCCCGCGCAGAACAAGGAGAGTCAGCTGAGGCTCAACGAAAATATGAAGAAGCAGTCCTCTCAGCCGCGGTCCATCAAGTTCTAACTGTTCTTCGGCTTCTCTTAAACTGTATAATCCTCGCCGTACTTCAAACGGTCCACGCGAGCATTACCCGATGCTGTCCCCAAACGCACTGCTGCAAAACCGCTACCTCATCGTGCGCCCCATCGGGCAGGGCGGCATGGGCGCGGTCTATCTGGCCGAAGACAGAAGACTCGGCAACATGGTCGCCCTCAAAGAGACTTTGTTTACGGACGAGCTGCTCCGCAAAGCTTTCGAGCGCGAGGCGCGGCTTCTGGCCAGCCTGCACCACCCGGCGCTGCCGCGCGTGATAGACCATTTCAGCGAAGGCGCGGGGCAGTTTCTGGTCATGGGCTTCATCCCAGGCGAAGACCTGGCGGAGATGCTTGAGAAGAGGGGCCGCGCTTTCCCTGTCGAGGACGTGTTGATTTGGGCGGACCAACTGTTGGACGCGCTCGACTATCTGCACACGCAGGAGCCGCCCGTAATTCACCGCGACATCAAGCCGCCGAACGTCAAGCTGATGTCGCGCGGCCAGATCATCCTGCTGGACTTCGGCCTGGCGAAGGGGACGCCGTTGCAGCTGACCCACCCGACCACGGCCAGCATCTTCGGCTACTCGCGCAACTACGCGCCGCCCGAACAGGTCCAGGGGGCGGGCACGGACCCACGAAGCGACCTCTACTCTCTGGCCGCAACGCTCTATCACTTATTGACGAACCGCCTGCCGACGGACGCCCTCTCGCGCGCCTCAGCATTCCTTGACGATGCGCCGGACCCTTTGCTCCCGGCTGACGAGGTCGACGGGGAAGTCCCTGCGAATGTCGCGCGAATTTTGACGCGCGCGATGTCTCTCAAGCGCGAGCAGCGCTACAGCACCGCTTCTCAGATGCGCGACGCGTTGCGCAAAGAGAGGGAGTCGCTGGCGAGTTTCCGTCTGAGGGAAGCGCAGACGCTCGCTTTTTCCGTGGCGGCTGTGGACCTTCCTCCGACGCAAAGCGTGCAGGCTTTCGAGGAGGAGCCAGCGCCCGTGACCGAAAGTCTGGCCGAAGCGGTCACGGAGCATCACGGGGCATTTGAGGCGGCGGCGACCGAGGGGGCGAGTGTCGAGGTCGAAGAGCAGTCCATCGCCGATATTTCGCCGCAGCCCACGGTCGCGAGCCCGCGGCAGCCGCAGACGCTGGAGAACAGGCCCCCCGCGCAGACTCAAAGAGCACCTGCTCCGGAAGTCGCGACAGCCTTTTTACCGCAGTCGCAGCCACGACATTTAGCGCCGCCCTACGCGCAGCGCAAAAGGTCCGGCTGGACTCCTGCGCGGTTCGCTCTACTCGGGGCAATCCTGTTCGGCGTCGCTCTGGCGTCGGGCCTGTTCGTCTACTTTAAATACTGGCGTCCGGAATCAGATTCTACAGCCGGCGCGAGTTCCGCGAGCCCCGCGAGCCCCGCGCGCGCGGCGATCAATATCTCCGGGGAAGATTTGGCGAGTATCGTCAAAACTTTTCCACCGGAAGCGCAGGGGCAGTATGTCACCAACACAGAGGCGCGCAAGAAGCTGAGCAAAGAGGTTCGCGAGCTGCTCGCAGTTGGGGAAGAGGCCAGGGCCGCGGGCATCGCGGACCGCCCGGAGATTGGGCGGCAGTTAACTCTTGCGCGCGCTCTGATCGTCGGACAAAAATATATCGAAGAGCAGAATAAGAAGTCTCCACAACCTTCGCCTTCGGGCAGCATCCCGCAGACAGAGATTGACGCCTTCCTCAGCGAGCCCGGTCAGGAACAGAAATTTGAAGAGTTTCTCGCCGACATGAAAGCGCGCAATCCACAGGGGGCAGAAATTCCCGAGGCGCAGAAGCCAGAGTTGAAAAAAGAATGGGCGACGTACATCCTCGCCGACCGCAAAGGCAGACAGGCGGGGCTGGACAAGGAGAGGGGCACGCAATTGCGTATCATGCTGCAAGAGGCGCAGGTGCTGGCCGAACAGTTTGTTAAAGAGAAGGAAGAGAGCCTCAAGGCGACGGACGCTGAGATAGAGGCCTACATGGCAAAGCACCCGGAGCTGGACTCTGCCAAAGCGCGCGCCAGGGCTGAAGAGCTTCGACAACGCGCGCTTGCCGGCGAAAACTTCGCCAAGCTGGCTGAAGAGTATTCCTACGATCCGGGCAGCAAGACCAGGGGCGGGGATTTGGGCTGGTTCGGGCGCGGGCAGATGGTCAAGGAATTCGAGGACGCGGCGTTCGCGCTTCAGCCCGGTCAGATCAGCGAAGTCATCGAGACTAAGTTCGGATTCCACATTATCAAAGTAGAAGAGCGCGGGATGAGACCTGCGGCGGGAGGTCAGAGCGAAGAACAGGTCCACGCACGCCATATTTTGATCGGCTTCGGGGGAGATCCGTCAAATCCGTTTGCCCAACCGCTTGCGCCGCGCGAAGCTGCGAAAAAAGCTGTCGAAGAGGAGAAGCAGCAAAAATTTATTGACGAGATAGTGGCCCGCTCAACCGTCACCGTCGCCGAAGATTTCAAGTTCGTTCTGCCCACGCCGGCGGAACAGCCGGGCGGGAGCGTTCCCATGCCTTCGCCCGAACGGATACCGCCTCCGACTAAGAAATCTTGAGCCTCCGCTTGACCGTGACCTCCGAGACACGTTATTAACTTGAGGGGATTTGATTCAAGAGGCGCCGGACGGAGGCGCTCTCTTTTTGAAGGCGCATAGTTTTGAGGAACTACAAAAGAGTGTCATTCGGAATCGCAATCGCTTCATACGCTCTCGTTATCGCCCTCAATAATGCTCCGGCTTTAACAAAGGCTTCATCCCTTCAGCCCACGCCCGCGCAGGAATCTTTGCCGTCGCCTCCATCCGACCGCACGCTTATCTATGTTGCCGATGAAAAGGGCGCGCTCGGTCCGCTCGCGTTCGAGGCTGGCACAACACCTCTGCGCGTCGAAGTAGTGGCGAAGGGCGATAAGCGCAGCTACGTGGAGCTGAAGGGCGAGCACGCCGCGACGCTCATCACGAGCGCTCAGCCTCGCTTCTATCTTTTCCTGCCCGACGAAGCCAACGCAAAGCCGCCGTTTCTCGTGCGTCTGATTGAAAAACGGGGTGTACGTCGAGTGGATGCGATGGCGCAGAAAGGTTACAAAGGGTTCGCCATTGCTTCGGAAGACATCATCAAGCCGCATTATCGCGTCATCGGGCGTGAGGGCGGGATGCAATTTGTGGAAATCCGCCCGCGCGAGCCGCTCGTGCCCGGCGAGTACGCGATTATCGGCACGGACCTGACACGCATCGCGGCCTTCCGTGCCGCCTTGAACCAGTAGAATCTTTGAGACGAAGGAATAATCAACTTTATGGATTTCTCCAGACAGCCAGTTAAGCCCGCAAATAAATTCTGGACGCCCGCGCGCTTGTCGTTGATGCTGGTCGTGTTCGCGTTGCTCGCGGCCATGAGCATCGCAGGTTGCAATAGCTCAACGAATGCCCCTAAAGGGAACGAAAGCGGGAGCGCGAACTCGCCGAAAGCGGGCGGGACATCTTCGAACCCGGGCGGGGGGGACGGCGTCGCGCCGTCGGCCAATTCGGGCGTGGAAAAGAGCAACGCTGCGCCGCCTACGGCCGTGATGCTGCCCGCGATCGCGCTGGATGCGCCCCTGAAGACGATTGACGGCAAAGATTTCAAGCTGTCGGAGCTGAAGGGCAAAGTGCTGGTGATTGATTTGTGGGCCACCTGGTGCGGACCGTGCCGCTATGAAGTCCCGGAACTCGTCAAGATGCAGGATGAGTACGGACCGCGTGGCTTTGAAATCATCGGGCTGGACATTGATCCGGATAGCGACTCGCCCGAAGACGTGCGCAAGTTCATCAAAGAATTCAGCATTAACTATAAAGTGGCCTTCGCAGAGGAAAGCCTGGCGCGCTCTTTAATGCGCGGCGGCAACATCCCGCAGAGCATGGTCGTTGATCGCGAGGGGCGCATCGTGGAGCACTTGGTGGGCTTTCACCCCCTCAACACTCCGAAGAAAATGCGCGCGGCAATCGAGCAAGCGCTGCAATAAGGCAAAAGTAAAAAGGTAAAAGGCAAAAGTGAAAGAAGAGCGGGCTCCTCGTCTTTCACTTTTGCCTTTTTACTTTTACCTTTTGCCTTGCTTTACCGTCTCCTGGCCTCTTTTATTTCGCGCTCGGCCCGTTTCTTTGCTTCTTTAGCTTCGCGTTCGCTGAGACCCAGGTCCTGCAACGTTCGCCCGATGCTGTGGCCTTCGGCCAGACCGGCCAGAATCGCCGCCCGTGTAATGTTCGGGTGGCGCGTGCCCAGGTTCGCCGCCAGGCGTGTAGCCGCCACGTATTGGCCGAACTCCAGGTTCGGGTTGGTTGCGAGTGCCGCCTGATAGCCGCTTCTTAAATCGTTGGCGGTCGTGTGAAGCCGCCTGGCCATCTCCGGATGCTCGCGCAGATCGTCGTCCGCCCGGCGAGCGTTTTCGCGTCGCAGGCGGGCGCGTTCCAGCCCAGCGTCCGCGCGCCCGTTCGATCTCTCTGAGGCGATGCCGCGACCGTCATCGGCGCGCCCGCCGGACCTTCCAGAAGAGGTCTCAATACCTCTGTCCACGCCTATGCCGGAGGGACGCCCGGTGCTGACGCCGCTACCTCCTCCGGAACCACGGCCTCCGCCGACGCCGCCCCCGCGGCCACGCCCCTGCGCAGAGGCTAAGGTCTGCATTGCGGCAATCAGCAGACAGGCCAGCGCGAACGTGGCTGCCGCTTTGAATCTTCCTTTCATGACTATTCCCTCCGTGATTGTTTCCCTGAAATTCTCTGAATGAGGCAACAAGGGCAAAGAGGAGAGTCGCCTTTATTATAGGGGGTATAACTCTGACGCCGCAATAAAAACGGAAGGTTGGCCGACCTTCTGTTTTTATTGCAGTCATGATGCGTCCTTATTCTGTTGCGCTTCATCAAGCTCGCGCTTTCCTTCGTCCTCCAGCTCGCGCGCTTCGCGTTCCAGTTTCTCGTCCTGCAAGCCCTGCGCGACGCGCTCTTTGGCTCGGCCTTCGATCTGTTTCATCTCCGCCTCGACGCGCTCTTCGACCTGATCAATCGGCGCGGGCTCCGCCTCCTCGTCCTGCGTCCTGACTTTGTCTCTGTCAATTTCCAAAGGTTCGGACCTCCATGTTCGTTTTGATAAATGACGCTTTATGTAAGGCCAATCGTCGCATTATTCTCAACTTGAGGTCAAACAGAGAGCCCCGCAAAGTCCTGCGGGGTTTTGCAAATGTTCCGAAAGTGCGCGTCCTACTATTTCTGACCACAAGTGGATGAAAAGGATGATGAGTTATAATATGCTCTGGTCCGACCCGAAGAGTCATTCCTGCGATTGAAATTGGGCGCCGAAGAAGGGAAAACAGAACGAGGATGAGACAGTGTCCCGCATGCCAACGCATCTTTGAAGACGAAACGCTCGGCTTTTGTCCGGACGACGGCGTGGCTCTATCCGCTTCCTATGGCGCTCGGGCCGCATGGATGGACCCTTCGTCACCTGCTGGTAATCCGTCTTCGGCGGAAGTTCGTGCCGCATCTTTCAAATGTTCGATGTGCTCCGCGCCGCTGGACGTAACCCATGTGACGGGGGCGACGGTGCGTTGCAGGTATTGCGGCAACACTTCGATTCTGCCGGAAGAGCTGCGCGGCGTCCCCGGCAGGCGCATGCCCAAAGGGGCTCCTGGCAGTCTGGGCTCGATGGTGGATCAGGCCATGAAGATGGCTGAAGTGGCGCAGCTCGCCCACGCCGGAAACAAGATCGCCGCCATCAAGCTCTACCGCGAAACTTTCGGCTGCGGCTTGAAGGAGGCGAAAGACGCCGTCGAGCAGATCGCGGCGGGCCATCAGGTCGTCTTCACGCAGGCGGACTTTCAGCACGGCAACGTTTCCGCGCAGCCGTTTCAGGCCGCGCAACTGATGGCGCAGGTCGCCGCCCCGCACGCGAAGAAGGTCGGGCGCTGGGTGCTGATTTTCATCCTCCTGCTCGTCCTCGTCCCCATCGGAATCGCCGTCTTCGGAATCATCAGCACCATGAACGCGGTCCACAAAAGCGTCAGCAACATGCCGGGCATGCCCTCTTCATCATCATCTTCTTCGCGCGCGACCACGCAGCCGACGCCGAGCTTTGCCGCCGCCACTTCGGAGTTCGGAAGCGATGGCATCGGCGCGGGCCAGTTCAAGGACGCGCGCAGCGTCGCGGTTGATCCGGAAGGTCGCATCTACGTCGGAGAATACCAGGGCGGGCGCATACAGGTCTTCGATGCGCAGGGCAAGTTCATCACGCAGTGGATGGTTGATCCAAAGGCTGCCCTGTTCGACCTGGAAGTTGATCGCAAGGGTGTCGTTTACGTCGTGCAGCCGAAAGCGACCTACCGCTATAACGGCGCGACGGGCGAGCTGTTGGGCGAACTCCCCAAGCCGCCTTCCAATCCTTACGAAACCTATTATGACTTGGACGTCGGGCTCGACGGGAGCCTCTACGCCCTCTCGGGCCATTTCAACGTCGTCCACCTCGGTCCTGACGGGACGTTCAGGACCGTCATCAATCTAAGACAGAAGACTGGCGAGGACTCCTCTTTCGACAAGCTGGCGGTAGACGGGCAGGGCAACATCTACGTGATGGGCAGTAGCGATGAGACCGTCTTCAAGCTCGCGCCTGACGGCAGATACATCAACCGCTTCGGCGGGCGCGGCGACGGGCCCGGACAATTCCGCTCGACGCACGGTCTGGCGGTTGACGGGCAGGGCCGCATCTACGTTAGCGACGTGGGGCGCGGCGTCCAGGTGTTTGCGAGCGACGGGCGCTACCTTGACTCCTTCGGCGGCAGAGAAGTCATCTTCGGCATCGCCATTACAGACAGCAACGAAATCTTCGCGACGGCGCGCAACAGCCACAAGATAATCAAATATGTGCCGGTCAAATAAGGGAAGGCATTGAAAAGGAATTGAACCGCAGCCTGCGTCAACTCACTATGATTAATTCACCTGGCTTTATCTTTTCAAGAGTCTCAAGCACCTGCGGCATCAAAAGCTTCAGCGTAGAGTAGGTGCTTCTTCCAGCCTTGAGCACAATGACGGCAATCGCCAGTTCTTTCAGATTTTGTTGATATTGAATATTCTGATCCACCGTCACCAGCGCATCGTACTGACCGAAAGCAGCCTGTAAAAGCTGACCATTCTTTAAGCCTTTGAATCCGGCTTCTTCAGCTGTTAGAACTTCGTGACCGATGAAATCCTGTTTCAGATAGCGCGTGACGCACTCGTCAAGCAACACTTTCATAGCCGACAAGCAATCTCTCTTTCGATTCTTCCAGGACAGCTAAAGCCTGGTCACGAGTTACGGTTGGAAATTGTTCGAGAAATTGGTCGAGAGATTCACCCGTCTCCAAACAATCAAAGAGGTTTTGAATAGGAACGCGCGTGCCGTTGAAAACCGGAGTCCCGCCAAGTTTCTCAGGATCAATTTCAACTAAATTCTTACTGTTGGGCATAGCTAACTCTCCATATTGGTAATTACGTCTTAAGCAGTCTAGTTAGAATTAGCCCTATATTCAAGAGCTTGACATAGTAGGAATAAGCTACCGGACAGGGCGTCCAGTCAGGTTTTGGCTATCATGTAACTTAACTTTCCAGCGGCAGTGCTACTGGCGAGCGTCCGCGCGCGGGGACTTCTCCGGTGATGACGCGCACCGCGGCCTCTTCGGATTCGACGGCCGATTCGAAGGTCAAAAGTGTGGTCGCGCGCTCGGGCATCCGTGGCAACACGTATGGATTGCCGAAGACTGCGGCGATGATCGGGATGTTCGCCTGATCGAGCGCGCGTAAGACTTCCGCGTGAGCCTGCCCGAGCGCCACGCTCCCTTTGTATGCGGCCACGCGCGCGCAAACAGCCACGAGCGCCACTTCACAGTCACGCACGCTCTGCAAGACCTGCTCGATGTCCGCTGCGTCAGCGCTCGATTCGATCAGGCGCGCGCGGTAACGCGCCTGGACCTCTTTGGAGAAACGCGATCCGGCGGGCTCTCTGAGCGCGTGCGCCCAGACGGGCACGGCATCTTTCAAAATCACCGCGGCGACGCGCTCGCGTTTAGGTTCGAGCGGCAGAAGATGGAGCGGGTCGCGGATCAACGTGACGGCGCGCTCGAAGAGTTCGCGCGCGGTTGATTGATGGGCCGGGCTGGCGACCACGTCCCAGACCCCTTCGAGCGGGACCATGCGCTCATGTGAGAGTCCACACCAGGCTTTCGCGCTGAGAACGCGGCGCACGGACTCATCCAGGCGCTCGCGCGAGAGGCGTCCCTGCGTCACAGCGTCACAGAGGGCCTCATGAGAGCGCCGGACGTCCGCCATGTAAAGCGCGACGTCGCAGCCGGCCTCAATCGCGCGCACAGTGGCTTCGCCCAACTCGTAACGGTCCGCCACAGCCCCCATGTTAAGGGCATCGGAGAAGATCAAACCGTCAAAGCCGAAACTCCGACGCAGGATTCCGTCAACGATTGCGCGTGAGAATGTTGCTGGCTGCGTCTCCGTTGAGCCGTCGTCGAGCGCGGGCACGGCGATGTGCGCCGTCATCACGGCGCGCACGCCGCGTCTCACAGCGGCGCGGAACGGGAGCAGCTCGATCTCTTCTAATCTTTCGCGCGGGGCATCCAGGGTGGGAAGCAGGATGTGTGAATCGAGCGCGGTGTCGCCGTGGCCCGGGAAATGTTTGGCGGTCGCAATCTGCCCTGCATCCTGCGCGGCGCGAATAAAGGCCGTGCCCCAGTTCGCAACCGTTTCGGGTGTGTCGCTGAAGGCTCGTGTGTTGATAATCGGGTTCGCGGGATTGTTGTTGACGTCCAGGACCGGATAGAAGTTGACGTGAACTCCTATGGCGCGGCCCTCGCGCGCGGTGATGCGCGCAGCTTCGGCCGCCGATTCCGTGTCGCCCGTGGCCGCCAGGGCCATCGCGCGCGGCAAGCGAGTTCCCCCGCGCAACTGCATCCCGACCCCACCCTCGAAATCCGAAGCGAAGAGAAGGGGAATGCGCGCGCGCGCCTGCAAACGATTGGTCAAGGCGGCGGTCGTCAACGCGTCCCCGTTGAAGATGATGAAGCCGCCGACCCCCAAGTTTTCAATCGCGTGGACGAGGCGCGCCATCTGCGCGCTCTCCTCGTGTACGAGGACGCCAGACGTATCCGGCATCAAAAGCTGGCCGACGCGCTCTTCCAAAGCCATCCCGCTCAAAGTTGCCTCGACCCATTCGAGGCGCTCCGCCTCCGTGTCTCGCTCCAAACCGCTCGCCCTCTCTTTGGCTGATTCTTGATTGAATCGTTGATTGAATCGTAAATCGTAAATCGTAAATCGTGAATCGTAAATAGAGAAAAGCCGCTTTCGACGATTTACGATTTACGATTTACGATTTACGGCTCTCACACGATTCACGATTTACGAGACAGGTGGTAAACTGAAAAGGCCGTTTAAGGCATCAGACGGCTTCAAGTTCAATGCGACGATTCACTTCACTCATCAGCATGATCTTACTCACGCTCGCGCTGAGCGGCTGGGGCACAGCGCTCGCCGCAGCCGTTTGCCCGCACGCCGGGATGAAACAGGCGCAGGCGGCTGTTGAGGAAGACTCTCATTGCCACGGAAAAACCGAGACGGCTGCGGGGCATCATTCCGCCTCGCACCGGAAGCAGGCGATTGCCGGCAAAGAGACTCCGCACGCTGCGCATCGGCGCAACAAATCAGCAGGCGGGCGCGCGCAATTCGCAGGAACGTGTGCGCATTGTGCCAGTCACAATCAGTTTCCGAATGCGCTCGCAAGCGCGCGCGAGCTGAATTTGAAGAAGAATGATGCGAGCGTAGCGCACGAACAGCCTACGCGGCTGGCGGTTGTAGTTTCCGCAGCCTGCGCGCCGCGTCTCAAAGCTGTCCAGCATGCCCCGCCCGGCGCAAGCAAACACAGACATCTACTCCTCAACGTTTTCCTGATCTGATTCCCCTTGAGCGCGTTCTCCTGTTTCGTTCGAAGCCGGAGGCGCGGACGTGTGCCCGCAAATAAAACCGGGTCATTCAAGACGCACAGGCGAGCCGGAGTCCTGAAATTCACCCGCCTGCTGTCAGAACTATTTGAGGGGAAACAATGAAAAGAGCGATCTTACAAACAAAGCTTTGCGCGTTCGCCTTGCTGGCTTTGCTCGCTGCTTTCAGCGCGCCTGTGGCCGCGCAGCACGAAACGCACAACATGCCGGGCGTGAGCAAGCCGAAACCGAAACCGAAGCCGAAGCCCAGGCCAGCGCCCGCGAAGAGAAAGCAGGCCGCGCAGACAAAACCGAAGCAGGACGATGCGAGCGAGGCGGATAATGCCGAGACGCCGGAGCCTCAACCTCAGCCCGCGCCGTCGCCGACGCCAGCAGCTAAACCGGCAGACGTTCACAAACATGAGCCACTGCCGTCGTCTGTGACGACGACGCCGCAGCCAGCGCCCGAGAAGACGGAGACGAACAGCGTCGCGCCGCAGCCTGCTCCCTCGCCGAAAGCGAATCAAGCGCAACCCGCCGGTGGGCACAAACACGACATGAGCAACATGGAAACGAGCGGCGCAGAGGGCAAGACAGATTCTTCCAATGTGCATGGCTCGATGCCCGGGATGGCGATGGGCACGATGGCTATGGACCCGAACTCATTGGTCCTGATGTCCGGCGAGGAGATGGAAGTTTGTATCGGGCCGGGCACCAAAAACACCCTGAGCATGGGGCAGATGGGCTCCGGCTCGTCCTGGCAGCCGCAGACTACGCCCATGCACATGTGGACCCAGTTCGCTGGCAAGTGGGTGATCTTCTACCACGCAGACCTGAAACTCGGCGTCAACTCGCAGGGCGGACCACGCGGGGTCACGAAGTTTGAGTCCCAGAACTGGATTATGCCGATGGCGTTTCGCCGCGCAGGGCCGGGCACGCTCCAGCTGCGCGGGATGTTCAGCCTGGAGCCTTTCTCGCTGGCGCGTGGTGGCTCGCCGCAGCTCTTCCAGACGGGCGAGACCTATCAGGGGCGAGCCCTTGTGGATAAGCAGCACCCGCACGACCTGTTCATGGAGCTGTCGGCCACGTACACAGTGCCTGTGGGCGAGCACGGGACCTGGTTCGCTTATTTGGGCTATCCGGGCGAGCCGAGCCTGGGGCCGACGACCTTCATGCACCGCATCTCCGCGTCGGAGAATCCAACGGCCCCGCTCGCGCATCACATACAGGATTCGACCCACATCAGTTTCGGCGTCTTCTCGACGGGCTTCACCTATCGCGGCCTGAAACTTGAGGGCTCGATCTTCAACGGGCGAGAGCCGGACGAGGACCGTTACGACCTTGAATATAATCCCTGGAACTCGCGCTCGGTGCGTCTCTCGTTCGCTCCGAACGCGAACTGGTCAATGCAGGTGAGCCACGGCTTCCTGAGAAACCCGGAGGCCCTCGCAGAGGGAGACATACGCCGGACGACCGCCTCCGTGAGCTACAACAGACGGTTCGCGCGAGGCAACTGGGCGACGACACTTGTCTGGGGGCGAAACCACGGCAGCCACGAGGGGGAAGCTTTTAACCAGAACGGCTACACGGCGGAATCCACGCTCAATTTCCTGGACAAAAATTACATCTACGCGCGTCTTGAGCTCGTGGATAAGAATGAGCTTCTCAGTGCAGCTGATCGGGCGCTTCTTGGAATCACGGAGCATCATCCATCTTTCCGCATCGGCGCTTATACTTTCGGATTCGCGCGCGACATCTGGAACAAGGAGAAATTCTCTATGGCCCTGGGCAGCGACCTGACGTTTTATTCAAAGCCGGACCGGCTCGACGCCATTTACGGCGCTAATCCTGTCTCGTACAAATTCTTCGTCAGGATTCGTCCGGGCAAAATGTCTATGAACAGTGGTCAGTGGTCAGTGGTCAGTGGTCAGTAGGAAGGATGCGCCAGGTAGCAGCATGGTCTTTCTTTTAACTGACCACTGACCACTGACCACTAATAAGGTATAATCGAGAGGTGAAAGGTTAAGATTCTATGAAGACGAAAATAATCCTGTCAGTTCTGCTGGCGCTCGCGGCCTTATTTGCGGTGGCGTGCGGGGAAGCGCCAGCGCGCCGCTCATCGGGTTCGCAGCAAACGGGGTCGCAAACAGCGCGCGTGCCCGCTTTTATGGATGCGAGCCAGGCAAAATCTCTGGGACCGACGCTCTCCCCGGAGCGATTCACGGGGCAGACGCGCGACGCTTACAGGGCCGTTCAGGAGATTCCGGAAACGATTGCCCAGCTCCCATGCTACTGCGAATGCGACAGGAGCATCGGCCACAAGAGCCTGCATAGCTGTTTCGAAGACGGGCACGCCACGCAGTGCGCCGTCTGCGTCAACGAAGCTTTGATCGCCTACAAGCTGCACAAGAGCGGCCTGACGCCCGTGCAGATACGCGAGCGCATCATCGAGCAATATTCCCGCCAATAGATTTATTCGTAAATCGTAAATCGTAAATCGTAAATCGTGAATCGGCGAACGGTTTTTCACTATTTACGATTTACGATTCACGATTCACGAACAAACGATTCACGAACCGGAGGAGAAGAGATGAGGCAGTTGTTACAAACGAGATTAGCCTGGGCCCTGGGACTGGCGTTGATGTTGTGCGCGTCCGCGGCGCCTTCACGTGCGCAGAGTAAGAGGATGAACGATGCCGCGCGACACTCCAGCGCCGCCGCGCAGGTTTTCAATCAGATCATGGGGGTCAGAGAACAGGGCATCCCGCGTGAGCTATTGGATAAGGCGGAGGCCATAGCGGTCTTTCCGGGTGTGGTCAAGGCGGCTTTCATCATCGGCGGGCACGGCGGGCAGGGAGTCATCAGCCGCCGCGTCAAAGGCGGTTGGAGCGCGCCGGCCTTCTTCAACCTGGGAGGCGGCAGCTTCGGGGCGCAGATCGGGGCGCAGAAGACGGACTACGTGCTGTTGATTATGAATGAAGACGGGTTGAAAGGACTGCTTGAAGACAAGTTCGAGCTGGGCGGCGAGGTGAGCGTCGCCGCGGGTCCTGTCGGGCGCACGGCCGCCGCGACGACCAACGCCACGCTCGATGCCGGAATCCTTTCCTACTCGCGAAGCAAGGGCGCCTTCATCGGCGCTGCTCTCAAGGGCGGCGCGATCAGCCCGGACAACGATCTCAACGAGGCCGTTTATGGTGCGAAAGCGAGTGATGTCCTGGAGTCGGGGGCGGACCTCAATGACGCCCCTGCGGTCGTGCGTATCTTCCCGATGACGCTCAGCCGGTACTCGCGGAAGTGATAAAAGGCAGAATTCAGAAGCCAGAATCCAGAATTCAGAATGATAAGGCTGCAACCAGTTTTGTTTTTCTTTTCTTCTGGCTTCTGAATTCTGGATTCTGACTCCTGCTTTTTGGCTTCTGAATTCTGCCTTTGGGGGTAATGATGAGACATCTGTTTCAGAAAAAGATTAACTTCGCGCTCGGTCTGCTGCTGTCTCTGGGATTGGCCGCGACGGCTGCGGCGCAAAACAAAGCCGCCAGGAAAATTAACGAGGCGACGGAGCGCTCGCAGAAGGCTGCCAAAGTTTTCACGCAGATCATGGCCGCGCCGGACAAGGCGATTCCGCGCGACCTCCTGGATAAGGCCGAAGCCGTAGCGGTCTTTCCGAACGTCATCAAGGCCGGCTTCATAGTGGGTGGCCGCGGCGGGAGCGGCGTCATCAGCCGCCGCGTCAAGGGGGGCTGGAGCGCGCCGGCCTTCTTCAAGCTCGGCGGGGCGAGCATCGGCCTGCAAATCGGTGCGTCCTCCACAGACTTCGTGCTGCTGTTCATGAACGAGGAGGGGTTGAAAGGTTTACTCGAAGACAAGCTGGAGATTGGGGGCGAGGGGAGTATTGCGGCCGGACCGGTCGGTAGAGCGACCGCCGCTTCCACAAATGCCACGCTCGACGCCGGAATCATCTCCTATTCCCGGAGCAAAGGTTTGTTCGCCGGACTGGAGTTGAAAGGCGTCGTCATCAACCCTGACAACGATGACAACAAGGCCGTGTACGGCATGACGGCGCGCGACCTCTTAACGGGCAGCAACAAGTTGAGTCTCACACGTATGCCCGCGGGCGTCCGCATCTTCCCGCGCACGCTCGCGCGTTATTCAGTGAAACGATAGTTGGGAGATGAAGCCACAGATCAACGCGGACGGACACAGATATAATTAATTTCATCCGCGCGCATCCGCGTTTTATCAAAACACACAAGAAGACCTCGCTTTTGATAGCGGGGATGAATTGTGGCAACCGCGCAAATGTTTTCAAATTTGCGCCTCAACTTATGCTATACTCAACCTCATTACGACAGGCTTTGCTCCACCAGTTGCAAACACTGTGGAAGTCACCTGTGCGGCTCTTTGAAACTCTGACTAGGGCGTTCGGATGGGAAGTCCATCCGGTAAAAGTTAGAACGCTACATGAGAGAAACCATCATAGAGTAAAGCAAGATTGGTCTGGGATTACAGACCATTGGTGCGAATCCATAAAAGCCCCTTCCTTCAGGAAGGGGAGTAATCACAGTCAACGCGCGCCATCCACCCCCCTGAAAGAGCGCGCCGTCCCTCACACAGGTCGGAGGAGATAAGGGATGCAGCCACGCACGCAACGCCAGAAAGAGATTCTGGATTACATCATGCGCTTCATAGAGCGGCACGGCTACGAGCCTTCCTACGCGCAGATCGCGAGGCATTTCGGCGTCTCTTCGAAAGCGACCATCGCCAAGCACATCGCTGCGCTCGAACAGCGCGGCCTGCTTTCGCGCCGCGGCGAAGACGGGACATTCAACCTCGAAGTTAAAGTCGAAGATGTGCCGTCCGACGCCGTCTGCGAGCTTCCTTTGCTCGGACGTGTCGCCGCCGGGTCGCCGGTTGACTCGATGCAGGATGCGGAGCCGATCATCGTCCCGCGTTTCCTACTGGGTCGTGTGCGCCCGGAGCGCGTCTACGCTTTGCGCGTGTCAGGGGATTCGATGATTGACGAGCACATCTGCGACGGCGACATCGCGCTGATAGAGAACCGCACGGAGGCTCGCGACGGAGAGATCGTCGTCGCGCTCGTCGAAGGCGCGCGCGCCACGCTGAAACGTCTCTTCCGCTTCGGAACGGAAATAGAGCTTCGCCCGGCCAACTCCAGCCTGGCCCCCATCAGACTGTCCGCCTCTCAGGTTCAGGTCCAGGGCATCTTTCGCGGCCTGCTCCGCCCAACCACATAAACCACCCGGAAAAAACTGAAAAGCGCGACCACGTGAGCGCTATGGTGCATAGCTCATTCGGCCTGAAAAGCATCCAGGAAGAAGTTGCGAAATGTCGCGTTCTGTGCGCCAACCATCATCAGAAGCACACGATTCAGCAGTTCGGCTACAAGAAATGGCTGATTGAAGATTGAACGTCTAAGAGAAGTGCCGTATAACTGTCTCATAAGCTACACGGCAACTAAAGATTCTGGAGCCACCTGTCGGGATCGAACCGACGAACCTTCCGATTACGAATCGGACGCTCTACCAACTGAGCTAAGGTGGCTCTCTCGGTGAGGGTTTCAATATACGGACGCGCCGCGCGCAGTGTCAAGCAGGGGCGCAAAAACATTTGGGGAGGGGAAAGGATGGCTAAGGATAAGAATCTGGCGAAGCTCAAGAGTCGTTTCGAGGTCCGGGGAGGAATAATCAACGAGTTCGATTTTCATCGGAACCAGGAAGCGCTCGCGGAGGAAGAGCGTAACCGTTTTGCGCGACAGGAGGAGGGCCGCGCCCTGCGTGAAGGCTCGCAGGAGGAGGAGCAGCCTCAGTCCGAAGAAGAGCGAGTCAGGCAGTTGATGGCTACGGCGCATCAGAAGGCTGAGAAGAATCTTAAAGGGAGAGAGAAGCAGCCTAAGCAAGCCGCCAAGCGTACCTTAAGTAAAGGCGGCAAGAAGAGTGCGAAAAAGTCCGGGAAAGCTGCCGCGAAACCAGCGCCGCGCAAGGGCGTTGCGAAGAAGGGAAGCGCGAAGAAAACTTCTGGCAAGAAAACTTCCGGCAAGAAGGCTGCTTCCAAAACGAAACCGACAAAGCGCGTGGGCGGTAAGAGCGTCGGCAGCAAAGCCGGCAAGAAAAGCGCGCCAAAGAGAAGCGGCACGCGGCGCCGTTAAAGTGAGAACAGGCGACATGAATCAGACGAGAGGGGGCGAGCAACATATGTCACAGGAGCTTGAGGACGGAAAAGCCAGGAGCGGCGCGGGCGATGCGTCGCCGGACGACGCCAGAGATAATCAAGAGAACGAGCTTGAGGCCGAACAGGAGTCTGCCGAGGCGATGGACGCGGAAGTGCCTCAACCGGCGGACGCAGACCTGACGACCGAAGGTCAGCCGTCGTAGAACAGTAGGCAGAAGGCAGAAGGCAGTGAGTTCAGGGTAGATGAGTTGAATGCTTTGCCGATAACCCCTGCCTCGTTCACCTAAAGCTACTGCCCACTGCCTGCTGCCAACTGCTTAACCATGTTACAATCTCGCCCTCCCCGGCAATCCAAGTTTCGTCTATCTTTACCATGAAAAACGATTCCCACCTGACACCCTCTTACAAACCGTTTCGTACGCGGCTCATGCAAGGATCTTTGCTGAGGGTCGTGGCCCTCGCCGTCTTGCTGGCCGCTTGCCTCGCGCCCCTTTCCGCCCAGCAGAAGAAGGACGCGCCGAAGCGCCCACGGAAGCTTCCTTCGCCCGAGAAGATCGTCGGCGATTACCTGAAGGCGACGGGCGGCAAACGCTTGTTGGCTTCGATCAGGGACGCGAGCTACGAGTGGACGATTCAGCTCAAAGATCAAGTGATGGGACGCGCGTTGATTCAAGTGAAAGCGCCCGCTTCCACCCGCACGGAGATGACGTTCGGCAACGGCCAGCTTCACAGCGCCGTCAGCGCGCGCTCCGCCTGGATGCGCGGCCTGGACGGGACCCTGCGGACCCTGACGGATTCAGAGGCCGCCGCGGCCAAGTTGCAGTCCGCGCTCAGCGCCAGTCACCTGATTGACTACAAGAAGCTGAACGTGCTGGCGCGAACGGTCGCTTTCGACGAGACAGGGACAGAGCCCGCCTACGTCGTCGAGTTCTCGACGAAAGAGGGTGCGCGCCTGCGCTACTGGTTCGGTGCCAGCAGCAAGCTGGTTTTGAAAACTTTCGACGAAGCTCACAAGACGATGGTAACGCTCGGCGACTATCGCGCCATCAATGGTGCGCTTGAGCCCCACCGCGTGGAGATTGCGATGGGTGGCAATGATGCCATGTCGTTTCTATTGCAGTCCGCACGCTTCAACACAGGTCTCGGCGACGCCCTGTTCGATCCTCCGGCGGGGGAGGCGATTGATGTCGCGAAGCTTTTGCGCGAGGTCGAGGCCAATCAGAAGGAGTTGGACGAGCGCATCAGCAACTATGCGTTTACGGAGAAGAGGACCGAGCGCAAGATTAATGACAAGGGCGAAGTTAAAGAGGAGAAGACGAGCGTTTATGAGATCTATCCCCTGCCGGGGGGCGGCGCTGTTTACAAGCTGATTAGCGAAAACGGCGTGCCTCTTCCCGCCGAGCGCGCCGCGAAGAGGGACAAAGAGATTGCGGAATACGTCGTCAAGTATGAGCGCGAGCGCGAAAAGCGTGAGCGGAAGAAGAAGGAGGAGGAAGAGAAAAATAAGGGAGAGGTGAAAAAGAGGTCGGACGATGATGACGTGACGATCAGCCGTTTTCTTGAGGCGTGCGAGTTCATCGCGCCGCGCCGCGAGAAATTGCGCGAGCGCGAGGCCATCGTCTTCGATTTCCGCCCGCGCGCAGGCTTCAAGCCAAAGACTATGGCCGAGAGCATCGTGTCGAAGCTGATCGGCACAGTCTGGATTGACCCGGTTGATAAGGAGGTCATGCGCCTCGAAGCCAAGCTCGCCGAAAGCTTCAAGGTCGCGGGCGGCCTGTTCGCCTCGATTCGTCCGGGCTCGGCGTTCGCTTTCGAGCAGACGCGCATGGCCGACGGCGTCTGGCTGCCACGCTACGCGCAGGTCAACATCGCCGCCAAAGTGCTCCTCTTCAAAAGCATCGAAGCCAACGAGACGCGCGAGTTCAGCGACTACAAACGCTTCGACACGGAAGCCAGCGATTACAAACTCGGCGCGCCCGCAGCGAATACGCCAGCGCAGCCTAAGCCGTAATTATAGATGATTGCAATTGGATGTAGACTACGTGTCAGTACCGCCTGCGGTAGCGGGCGGGTAATGCCGCCTAGAACCCGCCCGCTACCGCAGGCGGTACTGACCTGAGTGCTCTGCTTCTGTAGTCGGCTATCACAGTTTTCTAATCTACCGATGCCAGGTATTATGTCTCCTGAGCACTGGGTTTAGTCTGGAGGAACTATGAAAAAATCGAAGGCCATTAAGGAATTAAAAATCGAACGTCCGCCACGCGCTGTTATAACAGAAAAGGAAGCCTTGAGGCGGATGAAAGAGTTCTCTAAACGGAAGGATAAGTTCATTGCCACTGTTAGGATGGGTAAGGACGGAAATCTATCTGCCTGATTTACCTGCCGAGCCGTACCGCAACTTGCTTGAAGCCTTTGACCAGGAGTTCACTTATGCATTCGGCGGTTGCACGATCATGCGTGGGCTTGATGGTAGCTATCTTTCTCAGGCAGGAGTAAAAACTCCTAATCGAATCAACCTCAGTTACACAGACCTCCCGTTAGCCTTAACAACAAATTTCGAGAGCGTCGCTCGCTACGCTGGCGAATTACAGCAGGTAGCATTCGAGTCATTGATGGAAGAGGCGATTTTGGTTGTCGTCAAGCAGATTTATCATTCGATCTAAATATCTGCCGCTTTCATCCAACAAGCTAGTACTATGTAATCGAAGTTCTTTGAGTTGCCTCCAGCTTTAGCTGGAGGGATGAGCAACAAATAGATTTTGGCTTTAGCCAAATCTTTCGGCTAAAGCCGAACTTTTTTCTGTCCAACCTGTCCACTAGCTGAAGCTAGTGGCAACTGATCAAAACCAAAAACTTTCATTACACAGCACTAGCGGCGATCATTAAATTGTATGAATGACGTAATCATCATCGGTGGAGGGTTCGCGGGCGTGGAGGCTGCCTGGCAGGCCGCGCGCCTCGGGGCGCGTGTGCGGCTCTACGAGATGCGTCCCGTGCGCCAGACCCCTGCGCACCGGACGGACAAGCTCTGTGAAATCGTCTGCTCGAATTCGCTCAAGTCGGACGAGCCGGGCACGGCTCCTTATCTGTTGAAGGAGGAGCTGCGGCGCGGCTCTTCAATCGTGATGGAGGCTGCTGCGAGAACGCGCGTTCCTGCGGGCGCGGCCCTGGCGGTTGACCGCCACAAGTTCGCGGAGTTTCTGACCGAGAGGATCGAAGCTCATCCGAACATCACAGTCGTTCGTGAAGAGGTGACGCGCATTCCCGACGACGGCGTGACAGTCGTCGCCACCGGACCGCTGACCTCTGAGACTCTGACCGCGGAGATCATGCGCCTGACGGGCGACGGCCAGCTCTACTTTTACGACGCGATTGCGCCGATAGTCTCCGCCGACACGGTCAATACGGAGATAGCCTTTCGCGCCGCGCGCTACGACAAGGGCGGCGACGATTATTTGAACTGCCCGTTCGACGAGGACGAGTACGCGCGCTTCTACACGGAGTTGATTAACGCTAAGAGTGTTCCGCTGCAACGCTTCGAGGAGACGCGCTGGTTCGAGGCCTGCCTGCCGATTGAAGAGCTGGCGCGGCGCGGTGTGGACACACTGCGCTACGGACCTATGAAGCCCGTGGGCTTGCGCGACCCGCGCACCGGGCGCGCCCCTTATGCGGCCGTGCAACTCCGCCAGGAGAATGTCCTGGCAGACGCCTACAGCCTCGTAGGCTTTCAGAATCACCTCAGGTTCGGCGAACAGGCGCGCGTGCTCAGGCTGATTCCAGGCCTGGAAGAGGCGGAGTTCCTACAGTACGGACAGATTCATCGCAACACTTACATCTGTGCGCCGCGCGTTCTAGCCCAGACTCTACAGGTGCGCGAGCGCCCCACGCTCTTTTTCGCGGGACAGATTACAGGGGTCGAGGGTTACGTCGAGTCTGTGGCTTCTGGCTGGCTCGCGGGTTTGAATGCGGCACGATTCGCCGCCGGGCAGTCTTTGACGCTCGCGCCGTCAAAGAGCGCGACCGCAGCCCTGGCGCGCTACGTCTCGGGCGCCGACCCGAAAACATATCAACCCGCTAACATCACTTTTGCGCTTCTGGAGCCGCTCGCGGAAGAACATAAACGCAGGGTACGCCGCAAGCAGGACCGAAGACATTTGCAGGTCGAGCTGGCTTTGAAAGAGTGGGATGCCTGGCTTGACACTTTGCGCCCGTCTCCTCAATTCGCCTGACGAACCACGCCTTCATCTCACCTTTGGGTTCTGCGGGTCATTATTATCAACGACTACATCAGCTCGTTCTCTCGGACGGGATTCAGCCATGTAGAGCTTCTGCCCAGGGATGTAGCGCTTCAGGTAACGCTCCCTTACTTCTCCTATGCTGCCGAACAACAGCTCGTCGCGCTGCTCGGCTCGACCGAGGGTGGTCTCAAAAGCAGCTTCTACGAAGATGGTGAAATCCCACTGTTCAAACAACTCCGGGCGAAGCAGAAAGACTCCGTCGAAAAGGAGAATGGCGTCTTCTTCCGCAACCTGTGCCGGAAGACGCACCTCCGAATCCGTGCGATAGTCGAAGACCGCCCGAAGATATTGGCGCGACCCGCCAGGACCCAGAGGCGCCAGCAAAGATTCTGTGAGTGCCTGGTAGTTGAAAGAGTCCAGATAATATCCTTCCGGCGAAGTGCCGCCCCGCTGGTGCCGTATGCGTGCCGGATTATGGAAGCCGTCAATGGAAGCGCGTATGACGGGCCGGCCGTGTGCCTGAAGCGGCGCGACGAGTTCGTGTGCGAGCGTGGTTTTGCCGGCGGCATCCGGCCCGTCAATGGCTACGCGCACAGGGTGTGGCTGTTCGATCCGGATGATTCGGCCAACGAGGTAATCCAGAAGGTGTGACCGTTTCATTATTTCACCCGGCGGGGTTCTGGGATTCTCTCTGATTCGCTTGAGCAGATCGCCGCGCTAACAGCGCAATTGGTAATCCGACCAGGAACGCGTGTGCAATAAATGCCGGTAGAAAGGTGCGCCAGGAAAACCGCCCGGAGCTGGCGGCCGAAAGTGGGATGACGACGTAATTCATTCCCAGATAAGCAATCATCCCGTAAATCAACCCGCAAGGAACGGCGCGGCGAATCAACACAGGCAATTTCAGACTCGCCAGGTAATAGACTGCGGCGATGCACGTTGCTACAACAAAGTGGAGCAGAATCCCGAGCAAAAAAGTTGGGACTCCGCCCTCAAACGATGCCTTGCCCAGCAACCCCGAAGCCACTGTTTGGAAAATTCGCATCGGCTTGACGCCCAGTATCAGCCCGTAAAAGACTAGAGCAAACAGCCCGTCCAATATTCCGACGACTAAACCGCCATAAAGGATCGTGTCAAAGGGGCGAGGGCGTTCAGTGATAAATACGCCACCGCCGGGATGTGTGGCAGCGTTAGCGCTCATGGCCTCTTCCTCCGTCTAAACGATTCTCATTTGCCGCGTTGCCATTCCATAAGAGCCATCTTCACACGGCGCTTACAGCCAGGTGCTCCTTCGATATTGCTCATACTGCTCGCCAAACTTTGCGTTTAACAGACGACTCTCCCGATGCGCTCGGACTACTTCAAGGGGCAGGAAAGCCGCCCACACCGCAAGGACGGTCCAGACTTGCAGCGCTAAAAGCGCCCCGAGGTAAGCGCCGCAACCAAACAGGTAGATAGGATGCTGAAGCCTGGAATAGAGCCCGTGAGTCACCAGCCGGCGCGCCTCCGGTTTCAGTGAAAAGGCGGAACCCAGCTGAATCCTTGCGATAATCCAGAGAGGAAAGCAAACGGCAGCGAGAATGAGGCCCGCGTACCAGAGTTTCGTGTGGTCGCCAAAGCTTAGCGCTAATGCGAACAACACGAGGAAGGCCCCGACATCCAGCCACAGATGAAGCTTTTTGAGTCTCTCCCACATTGCCACGATGATAAAAGGCTGGCTAATCGCGCGTCCCATTCGGGCGACTTGCGAGCTGGCCTGTCAGATACCACTACGGCGGCCCAGGTATTGAAAGGCCGCAGACGTGTTCCCATTCATTGTGATGACGCTGAACGGCTCATATCTGAGCTCTACGAATGAGCCCGTCAACTCTTTGATCCATTCCCTGCGATGATGGCGCACGACTACGCCCTCAGGCAGCTCAAAGACGCCGTAAACTCCGTAAACCTCTGCGCCACGTTCGTAACGTTCGCGATTGCGCGCGTCTTCGTTAATGAGCAGGTCGCTGATATAGAGCAGGCCGCCGGGACGAAGGACGCGCCAGACTTCGGCGATTAAGGCGCGCTGAGCCTCATTCTGCGGGATGCAGGTGAGCGTGGCAAAGAGCAGCACGGCGTCCAGGGAGCCGTTCTTGAAAGGGAGCGTGCGCCCGTCGTTACGAATCAAACTGACGCGCGGGAACTCTTTTCGGCAGCGCGCGAGCATCTCCTTCGAGAAATCCATGCCGACGGCATTTCGATAACCGGCCTCAAACAGCTCTGCGAGAGTGCGCCCGTAGCCGCACCCGCAATCGAGAATGCGCGCTCGCGAATCCAGGTGGAAATTTAACCAGTCTATGCGCAGCGGATGAGAAAAGCGCTTTTGCTGCGCCACGCGATCCCAGTAATCTATTTGTGACGTTACGTCCAGCATGTGAAAGTCCGATACTCAGGCTCTTCGCGACCGAATTAACAGGCGCCGAGCGCCAGCGACAATTTGTATAGGAGAATGCGCCTTGAAAACCAGGATATCAAAGCTTCGGGTTGAATGCCTTGTTAACCGGCGCGTCGGGACAGGTGTTCCACTGCAAGCGGCCGCCTAAGAATGCCTCCACACCAGGAAGCCATTTCCTTACTGCCCTTCAAGGTAGCCGCCCAACGGTTGAGTTGACGCGGCGGCGCGTTTTCACAAACGCATCGCCGGACAAGTCAAGATGCGAAACACGCTCCCGCCGCTCGCGTCCAACGATTTGTTGGATGGCGCTCTGGAAGGAAGGGGTTACCCCAACGTCCGAAGCTCGCCTCTAAGACGTTCAAGTTCTCGTTCTCTTTGAACTATCTCCTTGCCTTCTGATCGTCCAGCGAGAACATAAGCCAACACAATGATCGAAATTGAAACGACAATCGCAGTCATAAATGCCGGCGGAAAAACCTCACCAAGCGGCGGCGGCGGTCCACCTGCTCGGTTGTGTACACTCGTAAAGCAGTGCGCAAGAGACCAAACAGGCACGAGAACTATCGACAAGAGGGCTGCCCCTTTTGCTGCCTCAGCCTTGCTTCTCGATTGTGACCGACGGCCGGATTCAATGCTTGATATTACACTCTTGATCCGTCCCTCAAGTTCGCTCTTCTTCGCTGAATATTGCTTTTCAGCCGTACGGACTTCAGATTCGAAAAGTTGCGGGAGCTTCGTGAATTCATAATAGTCCTTATAGGTTCTGGCTTGAGAAAACTGCTCGTGGGCGTCCTTAAAAAGCTCAGATAATCTTACGACTCCGTCTGGTAAAAGGCTGCGTCTTCGGGCATGCATCGTCTCGATTGAGCGTTTCGCATTTTCAGCTTCTTCGGTAACTTCTTTCATTAGACCGTCAAGAAGTCGGTCGACGTAATAACGCTGGTTATCGAAGATTGGATCGAACTTGGCGCGCTCATGGTAGCGAGCATCGCCGCGAATCGCCGTTTCCAAGCTTCGCGTTGTGCCGAAGGAGTCGCCAACGAGCGCGGCGAATCCCGCCCGCATATAGAATGCGTCGAAAAACTTTGGATTCAGCTCGCTGGCTTCCTGCATATGAACCAATGCGCTCTTGAAGTCGCGTTGAATGCTATATGCAATGGCTATGAAGTACTCGGCTTCAGCGGCTTGCCTCGCATCGCGTGGGCGAGAATATTTCGACGCCTTAAGGAAGTATTCCAAAGCTTTCGAGACGTCGATGAGATGATATAGATATATGTTTCCGATGGACCGATGAACAGCGAAGTCTTGATAGTTCTTGCGTTCGGACTCAAGAAAATCGTTTAGTGCTTCTTCGTACCATCCGTTTCCATACGCATCCTCCGCACGACGGCGAAGTTCTTTCGCTTGTGTATCGAGGGGCGCTTGTAACGTTTTTAGAATTGACGCGAGGGTGGCGCTCTGCGCCTCAAGTTTCCAGATGACATCGCCCATCAGTAGATTGAAATCAGCCGCAAGGTGATCGATACCGCCAGCAAGTCTATCGACGCTGAACTGGATGTTCCCCGCCAAGTCAGCTATGCCGTGCGAGAGTTCGCTGCCGAGTGCACCTAAGCCCTGCTCGACGACAGTTTGACGTGTCTTTTGGTTCTTTAAAGCAACGGACAGAACTTTTGTTTGTTTTTGGAGGGCCTTATCGAATCCTTGGACTTGTTGTTGGCTGCTGATGTAGTCGCTCCAGGTTTGATAGCCAGTAACGACATCCATGTATCCCATGGAAAGATCTCCTTCTTAGCAGGCGCTGAACTGTTGACTCGTCGCGGAGTTATAGAGCCATCCAACGCTCGAATTAACCGGGCGGGAAGAATTGTATCAAGCATCCAAGTCTCGCGGATGAAAGGCAAACTAATTCCGCTCCGGTTGAATGAGTTGTTAGACCGCCCTGTGATTGTACCATTCGACGCTGCGCTTTCTTTTCGGGCTTCGTTGCTCAAGCCTCAGCTCTCTTATTTCGCGAAGCGTGTCTAACGCCCGAATTAACCCGGCGGGAAGCATCTAACCAAGCCTTCAAGCCTCGCGCATGAAAGATACGCTAATTCCGCTCGGGTTGAATGAGTTATAGGTTGACGAGGTTCATTTCTCCGGTTGACTTCAGTAGAGTTGAGCTAGAGGAAAGAACATGCCGGGCGGGTGTGACGAATCTTGAATGAAAGACGCTTGCTGACGCCTCTAACAACCTGTTCGCACACCCGCCCGTCGCCTTAGCTCGACAACGACTGCTCAGATGATGTCGGCCTCGGCCGCCTCTACTATAACTATCTCGCAGGGCTAATGCCAGCATGTTCTCTGAACCTTGAACTCTCTTTCGCGGAGGACGGCGATGACTGAATATGCTGCGCTGATCGGCATTGACTGGGCTGATTCCAAGCATGACATCTGCCTCATTGATCCTCAGACGCTGCGGCGCGAGGCTTCTCTCTTACACCACTCGGCCAAGTCTATTGACGAGTGGGCTGCCGCTTTACGTGCCCGCTTCGGCGGGCGACCGATAGCCATCTGCCTGGAGCAGTCGCGCGGCCCTCTGATCTACGCGCTGTTGAAGTACGACTTCCTCACGCTCTACCCGGTCAACCCCTCGACACTCTCCCGCTACCGCGAAGCCTTCTCGCCCTCACGGCACAAAGACGACTCGACGGACGCGGCTTACCTGGCCGAACTGCTCGCGCACCACCGCGAGCACCTGCGCGCCTGGCAGCCCGATGACGAGCGGGCACGCACGCTTCGCTACTTGGTCGAGCATCGCCGCCGCCTGGTCTCAGACCGCACTCGCATCAGCAATCGGCTGACCTCGCTCTTGAAGTGCTACTTCCCGCAGATCCTGGACTGGTTCCCTGACATCCGCACCAGGTTGGTCTGCGACTTCCTCCTGCGCTGGCCGGAGCTTTCGGCACTCAAGCGGGTCAGGCCGGAGACGCTCTCGAAGTTCTTCCGTGAGCACAACTCGGCCAGGAGGGAGACCATCGAGCGGAGAGTCGGCGCGATCAAAGAGGCCGTGCCGCTGGTGACCGATAGGGCCGTGATTGCCTCGTCAACGCTGATGGTCAAGGCGCTCGCCTCGCAGATGCAGGCGACGCTTGCGGCCATCCATCAGTTCGACGCGGAGATCGCGGCCTTGTGCGCCGCCAACGAGGACTTCGCGCTCATGCGGAGCTTGCCGGGGGCGGGCCAGAACTACGCCGCCAGACTGACGGTGGCCTTGGGCACAGACCGTGAGCGGTGGCAGTCAGCGGATGAACTGGCGCAACTCGCAGGCATCGCGCCTGTGATCGAGCGCAGCGGGAAGAGTTGTCGGGTGAGGTGGCGCTACTTCTGCCCGAAGTTCCTCAGACAGAGCTTTCATGAGTACGCTGGTGAAAGTGTCAGGCATTCGTTCTGGGCGAGGGCTTACTACGACGGGCAGCGGGCGAAGGGGAAGAGTCACCAAGCGGCCACCAGGGCGCTGGCCTTCAAGTGGATCAGAATCATCTACCGCTGTTGGCAGACACGCACGCCTTACGACGAGGTCAAGTACCTGGAAAGCCTGCGCAAGAAAGGCTCTTCGTTGCTCAACTATGCGGCGCAGAACCCGGCTTGAGGATCAGGTTCTGCTTGACTCGTCACCCTCAGATGGGTTGTTCTGCCGCGTCGCTCTTAAAATACAGGGGTTGAGTCTTCCATAAATAATTCATGCAAATAAGTTCTTGCAGCGAAATAGCATACTCCCATTGATCCTAAATATCTTTTCAGCAGGATTATCCACCTCTGGCAGAACTAAGCTTGACTCGCACGTTTCTAGTTCGTCAAGCAAACCATATTCAAGCTGATAAAGGAGGCGATTAATATCCAAATTAGCAGGCTCAGTTCCGGTATCTCGATACTTTCCTGACAAATTTAACGCAACTCGGTTGACTGTCTCAGTAGTAGGAATTGCACATGATAGAAAATCCCTTGGGCTTAGCAGATTAGCTTTAGCCAAAGGGCGTGCCCCCTTATCATCATTAAGGGTGAGTTCTATGTCACGAAACAGCCCGACAGCACCTACGTGTTCAATGTTTGATATTAACCGACCACGTAAATCGAAGTCGTTTGAGCTTCCAGAGTCACGGAAAGCTTCTTTCATCTCTTCGATGAGAGCTACAATCTCGCTCTTTGCTAAAGCGGTCTTGATGCCAAGGTCAACCGCTTTATCAAAACCTTGGAGGCTTGTGTCAGAATTAGGAAGAGATAATTTGGCCGCATCAATGCTTCGGTCAAGTAGCGCCATCAAATCATCTCCACCAGAATTCTTCTTATTAACGGTGAAAAATTCCTTAGGGGATTCAGGACGCCTGTACTCATCTGTCATAATTATGACATAGGAGAATTCTCGATCTTCCCAATTGATTGGGAAGTTGAGGTTTATTTCTGCCGTAAGCAACGAATCTTCAGTATATGCAGTTTGACGTAATAACCCTACCTCTAAAGTTCCATCCGAGGCTGCGTTTAGACTTGTGGGATTTAGAAGTTTGACTCGAATGATGATTTTGTTCTCTCCTCCCGGAGAGCTGGCTGTCTGCAAGGATATAGACTGCGCTGCCATGAGCTTGGCAGTATTGATCTGACCTTTGAGAATCAAATTTTTGGCGTTGTCATCCGCATTAGGCACAGAACTCAGACTTGCTCTGAGAGAATCTTGCTGCGTTTTCAGATGAGTCAGTCTGCTTTCAGGGAAATTCAAGCGAAATGCTCGGTTGGGTGCTCGATTTTCGTCAATTTCAATTTGAAACAGAGGCCTGTTAGGTTCCACCAAGAAGGAATTGTTGTCCCTAGGAGTGTATTTAGCATAAACCGACAATATATCATTTGTACCGACTCGATGCCCTTTTCTGAGAATATGCGATAACAATAGTAGCCTGCGTCTGGATTGGCGCAGTTGTTCTGTGTCTGTTGTGAGATTCGCTAGGAATCCTCCCGTCAAATCTCCAATCAATTGATGTCCTAGGCGAGCTTGGTCGTTCGGTATTGGGATTGGAAGTTGTGGGATTCGGAAGTCAAACTTAAATGGTTGAGGCAAGTCTATCTTAAACTTTGTTGGGACATCGATTTCCGCCCGTGCATCAATTTCGGCGCGAAATATAGGTGATAATGCCCGGTTTACATCATTAAGTATGCCGATAAAAGGGCCAGCCGCAGAGCGTACGCTATCACCGAATTCTTTCACCTCAGCCAAAACTTTTTTGGGTTCTGTCACAAGCTGAATTGGTATGCGTACCGGTGCGGTAATAGCATCACGGATTTTTGTGAAGAGACTCATTGTTGTGCTCCTTATTTCATTAATCTTAGAACCAGCATTTTACTCCCAGTTCTAGTAGCGGCATAACGCTCGAATTAACCGGCGAGCGGGCGGCATCATTGATAAAAGACTTGCTGATTGCGAGTCCGGTTCAATGAGTTGTTGGGCAGCCTCTTGATGGTATCACGCAACTTGCCCATCGGCTTTCTGTCCTCTGGCATGCACCTCGACTGTTTTGTTATGCGGAGCGGCCCAACGCCTGAATTAACCGGGCGCGGGCGAGAAGCACACAAGATTATGGAACAATTCAACGATGAAAGAAATGCTATCCCGCGCTCCGGTTGAATGAGTTGTTAGGCTTAATTTGTCATAACAACTTACTCTTTGTTCAAAAAAGAATTGATGCTATTTGCTAGGTTGCGCGATAATTGCCACTCTCTTTCATCCGCTAGCCGAGGAAACATTTTGGACAACTCTATATTACGATTAGGGACCTGAGCGTTGACCAATTCCTCCCAAAAGTCATGCAGTCCTCTGACTTTACCAATCACTGATAATTCATGTCCCTTAGCTCTCAACTTATCGCCTATTGCTGGCAGAATGTTTAGCGGATTTTTAAATATATCCCATAGAGTATAAATAATACGGGTCGATGGCCTCTCCAGATCAACCACGAAAGTTTTCCAAGCATTGTCAAACTCATTTCTAAGCTTAAAGCGTTCCGCCCTTGTAGTTGCGGTATCCCACTGCCTTTCATAGTCTGTTAAATATCGCCTGAAATCACGTTGACGATACCGAAGTTCAATTATCTCTCCTGCAAGAGCCTTGATTGAGCCTTTAGACTTTGCCATGACAATCTGTGAAAGAGGAGGAACGGGAACTCTTGAGAACTCATTTTCGCCACCTGGTTCATCATCCAAAGAAACTGCTTTATTAACGATTGATTCATAAAGGGCTTTCGCTTTACTGCTATACGTTTTGACAGCGCCTATTTGATATGGCAATGCTCTAAAAACAGGATAAAAATCAATCTCTATGCTTTGTGTTAATTCCAAGTACCCCTTAACTCTACGATTATACCCTTCTAACTGAATCATATCCTGCCTGCTGAATCCCAATAAGTGTGCTTTCAGACCAGCATCAGTTAAAAACAGGTAAGCGCCATCTGCCGTAACACCCTCATCTGCAATGAGCGACTCAGTCATCAGTACACTCGGAGCTTTATTAATTAGTTCGTCAAGAAGAGGGAATTCCGTAATATCGCCATCAGGTGTGGTTGAAGAGAATGAGACGAGTTGATAATAGAAATCAACTAAAAAGTTGCCATACTTATAACTGCTCCCGGTCTCTTCAAGGTGTTTATCAATCTCTGCACTTTCTGGGAATAGAGTCAAAACACCCTCCCTTATTAACTGCTGAATCAAGTCTGATTCATTTAACAAAGAAGGAACGTAAATGCCGCCACTAAGATCATTTCGTAGAGTTTGACGCAAAGGGTCATAAAAAACTTTGTCATGGATAACTGCTGCTTCAATTAGAGAGCCCAGCGCGTGAAAGAATGATGGGCCAGCAGGCCAACCATCCTCGATAACTTTAGAAATATTGATTAGAAGTTCCTCTTGGATCAATGCAGCATTATGTAGTTCCATGTTTTACCTCCTCCCTAATAAAGCAACTTTTATTTAAGCCTAACGCCCGAATTCAGCGGCGGCGGCGAACCATCAAAGATAAAAGACTCGCTGACTCGCCGTCCGCTGCAATGAGTTGTTAGATTCGGCCTTCATTGAAATCTTTGACCTCGATTTGCTTCTCCTTCATTACCACGCAACTTTAGTTCTCTTCTAGCAAACGAATCTAACGTCCGAATTAACCGGGCGCGGGCGAGCAGCATTCAAGACGCATTGCAAAAGAAGAGCATGAAAGAATTGCTATCCCGCGCTCCAGTTGAATGAGTTGTTAGGCGCGGCGTGATGAAGACAATCAGAAAACTGAAGAGCTGACTCGATATGCAGCACTCTCATTAAAAGGCTTATTAAGGTCATATTTGACAAATATAGATTTCTCCTCTTGAGGCCCCCAAACTTCCGTTATAGTAAGTTTACCATCTTTAACACGTTCGTTATTTTGTTCGACTGAAGCCATAATAGTGACATTGGCTTTTACAGTGTTTGAAGACTTATTTTTAACGGATACCATGAACCCGGTGTCTTGTAGCAAAGTATTACTAGCCTCTAATGTTTGGCTTATTTGATTCGTGTCCAAAACTATCGGAGTGTTTTTTGGCTTATCGGATTGGCATCCAAACAAAGCAGCCGTCACAAGAACAACTACAACGATAAGCGAGCCGGTTAATTCCTTCATGGTTTATCACCTCCAAAATTAAAGAAGGTTATTTTACCTGGTTTTCTATCTTTGATGAAGATACGAGCGCCTAACGCCCGAATTAACCGGCGAGCAATCAACATGGAGTTTGAGAGCCGCGCTATTGCGAGTCCGGTTGAATGAGTTGTTGGGCCGCCCTCTCGACGTGAGCATTCAACGTGCGATTCGGCTTTGCTTCGTTGCATGACCTTCAATCCAACTCTCTATTTTATGCGCAGCGGCCCAACGCTGGGGATGAGCCGCGCCCCGGCACAACTTGATGAAAAGGCTGCTCAAGGGGCGTCGGCTCGATCCCCTTGTTAGGCGCGGCGTGAAAGGAGCTAATCACCATGGTAATTCCTGAACGAGTAAACACCTGTTATAAAAAAGCTTATAACTTAGTTGACATATGAGCTTTAGCTATAAAGTGGTAGCTCATAGGGAGAGCGCACATTTTAACTAGTCTGAAATGTTTCTCTCGTCTTAATCATATAAGCCATTTCACTACCTGGGGATGTGAGCTCTCCTTCGATAAGTGAAATCTTTCTATGTCTAATGGTGAAGAGCGCTTTAGCCAGCTTGCTGAATTTGAACTTGATCAAATTTTCTAATATTTCTGCGCTCGAAACCAAAATTGTTTCCAGGGTTCCGGGGTTTGTTTTCATTTTGTGCAACTGCATATGTCGCTGATATTGACTCATTAAATATTCTAGCTTCTCTTCAACTTCTACAGGAGTTAGTTTGGCTCGCGCGGTCTCATTCATCCAATTCCGCAGGGCCAAAAATTTAGCCATCGAATCAGCGTCCTTCCGAAACTCGATAATCTGTTCCCACGGGGTCGCATCATCTGGTATAGGCATTGATTTGAGAAGAATTTGAAGAATCTCAGCTTGCTTAGCTTCTCGCCGTGAAGCTGGAAGAGCGTGGTTATATGAAATGGGTACAGCACTCATACCACCAATCTTACGCAGGGCGATACAAATGCGCCTTTTTTGAAGTTCGTTGATCCGACTATAAAGGGCATCTACTTTAGCGGTAAGCTGAGTTAAGGGATCTTCTTTCCGCTTTATGTTCAGCATAGAATCAAAAACGGAAAAGTGCGCTTTCAGCATCGCCAGATCCCAATCTAATGGACTAACCTCAGATTTAAGTTGTTCTTCCCGGCCTTTATACTTTTGATACTCCCGATCGCTTGTAAGTCTTTTGTCACCGCATAGAACATCAGGATCAACAATTACGCCCTGTTCTAGCAGCCACTTTGCATCTGGAAGGAGCGGGTGAATAAATCCAGGGTCTGGGAAGATTTTGACAAGCAATGGCACCCAAGGAACCGAAATCTTGTTAAAGATTAGCGCCTCTTGCTTTAGCGAAGTCCGGTAGAACTCACGAATACTTGTTACACCAATTAATTCACTCATAACCATCTCCATTAGCGATCGTCTCTTGAAATAGCTAGCGCCTAACGCCCGAATTTGTATGTTGACTGAAGTCTGCTGAAGCGGCAAGCTTCAGTCAACAGAGGATGCCGGAGAAGCTGTGCCCGAATTATGACTTTTGAGTCAGTGGGTTAGAGAAGCTCCC
>Ga0268243_1000052_pt1 | contig 44513 bp, 40 predicted proteins | sample BulsoiMagMametaG_FD_200254 | JGI IMG/M metagenome (GOLD analysis project Ga0268243, IMG submission 200254) | Bulk soil microbial communities from Mexico - Magueyal (Ma) metaG (v2) (version 2) | ecosystem: Environmental > Terrestrial > Soil > Agricultural land | place: Mexico: Magueyal...
AAATAGTTCGGCTCAAGCCGAACTATTCAAAGAGCTTTGTGATCCACTAGCTGAAGCTAGTGGCAACTGAGATAATCTCCTAACATTTATAACTGGCAACTTGGATTAATTAAACAACGAGGCGGCCCGGAACCAAACGGGCCTCCTTTGATAAGGGCGCACAATGCTTATCAAAAAGGCTGCCGATATTAAGAGCAGCGAGATTACGGACAAGAAGACCTATTTCAACCGCCGCAATTTTATGCGCGGGGCGATTTTGACCGGGGCCACCGTCAGCTCTGGCCTACTCTATCGCTGGCTCAATGCGCCAGCGGCGCCGCGAATCCCCGGCGAAAAGATCGCCAACATCGTCACGACCGCGCCCGAGGTCGCAGCCTCTTCCGGTTTTACGACCGGCGAGAAGCCGACCCCGATCGAGGACATCACGAGCTACAACAACTTTTATGAGTTCACGACAGACAAAAGGGATGTGGCACGCGTCGCCGCGGGTTTCAGGACGCGTCCCTGGTCGGTTTCTGTCGAAGGTCTCGTCAACAAGCCAAAGGTTTATGATCTAGGCGATCTGATTAAGATTGCCCCGCTTGAAGAGCGCATCTACCGGCTGCGCTGTGTCGAAGGCTGGTCAATGGTTATCCCCTGGGTCGGATTTTCGCTGAGCAAGCTGCTTAATGAAGTCGAGCCGAATTCTTCCGCCAGGTATGTGGCGTTCGAGACGCTTTACGACCCGCAACGTTTTCCTGAGCAGCGCAGCGGCTATTCGCTCGACTGGCCTTATGTCGAAGGCTTGCGGATGGATGAAGCGATGCACCCTTTGACGATTCTCGCCACGGGGCTTTACGACGAAGAGCTTCCGCCGCAGGACGGAGCGCCGATTCGTCTGGTCGTTCCGTGGAAGTACGGCTTCAAGAGCATCAAGAGTATCGTCAAGATACGTCTGGTCCGAGATCAGCCGAAGACCACATGGAACGCATACGCTCCGAACGAATACGGTTTTTATTCGAACGTCAACCCGAACGTGGATCACCCGCGCTGGAGCCAGGCGACGGAGACGCGTGTCGGCGAATACCGCAAGCGCGACACTCTGATGTTCAACGGCTATGCGGAACAGGTCGGGCAGTTGTACGCGGGGATGGACCTGAGCGCAAACTTTTAATCGGGGTCGTGACGGGCGTGAAAGATATCAAGTTTTACAAACTGGTCGTCTTCTTGAGCAGCAGCGTGCCGCTCGTCCTGATGGGTTGGGACTGGTATCGAGGACAGCTCGGCGCCAATCCAGTCGAGTTTCTGACACGGACGACGGGCATGCTCACGCTGGTCTTCCTCTTCATCTCGCTTGCGGTCACGCCGCTTCGCAAGGTGTCGAGTATCCAGTGGCTGATACAGTTTCGGCGAATGCTCGGACTCTACGCCTTCTTCTACGGCTTCCTGCACCTGCTGACCTACATCTGGTTCGACCGCTCGTTCGACATGAAGAGCACGGCCACGGACATCTACAATCGCCCGTTCATAGCGGTCGGTATGTTCAGCTTTTTTGTGATGCTTCCGCTGGCGATCACTTCGACGAAGGGGTGGATTAAGCGTCTGGGCGGAAAGCAGTGGGCACTCCTGCACAGGCTCGCTTACGTTGCGGCCATAGGGGGTGTGGTTCACTTCTGGATGCTGGTCAAGTCGGACACCAGGTTGCCGATCAGATTCGCCTTCGTGCTCGCGATCCTGCTCGGCTCGCGCATCGTCATCAAACAATTGAAGCAGAAGACCCCTTCAAGGACGCTGCTGCCGCCGACCGAGGACGTGAGATAACCATAACGTGAGTTCGAAGTAAACAGTGACGAGGTAGGATCCATCAGCCCCCGAAGGGGGCGGAAGATTTTAGCCAGGGGCGTCCGTCCCCTGGAACACGTATGTAAATATGATTCGAGCCCCGGAGGGGCGGCAGAATAAAGCCCAGGGCGCAAGCCATTAGTATCTACACAAGTATTGATAGATGTTTGGGAATCATTGAACTATCTCGAAAACCTGCAAAAATCTTAGGAAAAACGGATCGAACAAATTCAGGTCTGATCTTTGCTGCGCTCTGGTCACTTTCCCAAGTAGTCAGAAATCCTAAGAAAAATGGAGGTTTCTGACTTGTGTAGATACTAATGGCGCAAGCCCTGGGTCACAGCGCCGATTTGAAATGCAAGCCCGCGCGAGCGGGCGACAGCCCTTGAATGGCATGCGGTCGTGCACGGGCTGTCGCCCATTCGCATGGGCTTTTCTTTTTCTTCCTGCTGATGACCCAGGGCTTGCGCCCTGAGCTTTAGACTGTCGCCCCTACCGGGGCTCGAATATTTTGTTTGGGTCTTTACCCAGGGCTTGCGCCCTGGGCTAAACTCTGTCGCCCCTGACGGGGCTGATGCATGCAGACAGCCCTTAAGCCGAACTCACGTTAACCATAAGGCGATTGCAACATATCTGCAACCAAAGGCCTGCGGTCTGACTGTATCCTCTCGCGCAATCATAACTCTCCTTCAATCTTGAACGAGTGAAGGATGAAAGCGCAGGGTTTGGGGGAATCCTGCGCTTTCAGCTTTTTCTTTCCAAACTAATTTTTATTACCGCACCCGCTCGAACTCATTCCGGTTGTGTTCGCCCGCGACGCCTTCCAAAAGAACGCGATCGCTCGGCAACAACTCCTTAATCCGAAAAGTTCTTTCCGAACCGTCGCGGCCCGGCATCAGTTCAGCCCGAAATGTGACAACCATCCCAGGGCGCGCCCAGCGGTCACCGTTCCGCGTCTCCCTGCTCTTCACTCTTTTCTTAACGAGGAATGCCGCGCCGAATGTGCCGGCGGCCACCGCGATGCTGCTCAACAACCGCTTCGTTTCCTTTTTCATGTTCCGCCGGTTCTCCAGTGTTAACCCCTTGATCTGCATTGAGAGAGTGTCCCTACCCTTCCGTTCTTTGCAAGCTATGATGAGCCGCGTGTGTGATTGGATGTCGCCACGCCTTTACCCAAAGAGCGGCCGGCCATCGAAGACTACTTCCCAACCATTTCTTTTGCTCGTACTCAGACTTCGGTTGAACCACTTCAGGGCCGCCGCACGGTCCTCGTAGCTCTGCGCCGAGGGCAAATTCTCGCGCGGGTCCACGCGGACGATGACTCCGGCTTCCGCCGACTGCTTGAGACTCAAGAGGGCCAGCATCTCATTTTTCAGGAGCAGGACGGTACGCACTTCCGCCTCCTCTTCGTCTTCCATCTCATCCATTTCGGAATCATCAAACTCCGGTTCGTCGCTGATAATGTCGTCAAAGAAATCTTCCTGATTATCCATTTCGTCTCTTTTCTGTAAGTATATTTATTCCTCAGGCGCGGCCCGCGACCTCGCCCGTCTGCGTGTTGACGCGCACGACCTCGCCCTCTTTGATGAAGAGTGGGACGCGCACGCTGAGTCCTGTTTCTAACTTCGCCAGTTTAGTGGCCCCGCCCGCGGCCGTGTCGCCGCGCTGCCCCAATTCAGTTTCCGCGATCCTCAGCTCGACGTATTGCGGCAACTGTAGGGAGACAGGCGCGCCGTTGTATTTTAAGACTTGCAGCGAGACGCCTTCTTTCAGGTAGCTGCGATCATCGCCGATCTGTTCGTCCTCGAAAGAGAACTGTTCGTAGCTGCTCTCATCCATGAAATGAAAGCCGTCGCCGTCCGCATAGAGGAATGAGGCCGAGGCCAACTGGACGTCCGGCTCCGCGAACTTCTCGCTCGATTTGAAACTCTTCTCCTGCACCGTGCCCGTCAACAGGTGGCGAAGTTTCGTGCGCACCATCGTCGCCGCCCCGCGCGCCGTCGGCGAAGCGAAAAGGACCTCGACCACCGTGTAGGGCTGGCCGTCAACACTAATCAGCATCTTGCGTTTGAGCTCGTTTGCTCCGATGAGCGCCATTATCTTTTCTTCCTGGGCGTCTCGGAGGAACTCGGCGAGGTCACTCTCAGGACGCCTCTGTCGTCTCTGGACAGTGAATACGTGGCCTCTTTTATCTGGCCGTCTTCGCCCTGGACCCGGACCGTGAAAGTTTTGTTGTCGCCCTGCCCTTCGACTTTGAGGGGAAGGTATCCTCTTATGTCCTGGCTGCTGCGGAAAGCCGTGTAATGCTCCTGCCTGTACTTGTCATAGCCGAGGACATAGATACGATCGAAATCGGGCTCATCCGCCGTGTGCGGTCCGCTGGTGCTCCCCTTTTCCAGAATCACCCAGCTCCCCGGCTTCATTTCTTTAGCCGCATCCTTGCCTTTCGCTCCGGTCGTCGTCGCGGCGCTTCCCTCATCGTCCAGCCGACGCCAGGCCACGAACTCGCGTCCGGTTCGATAAAAGATAATGTCGCTCGGGACGGTCAATTCGACCTGCTTGCCGTAAACCCAACCGGCGGGGGCCGGTGAAACCGAAGGCGAGAGCCTGACCTTGTACCAGAGCTCGTCCGTCTCCTCGACCACCTGCTCCTCTGCGTCCGCGTTGTTCTGGGTCTTCCCCGGACTCCTCTGGACGCTCCCGGCCTTCGGCGCGTCATCGCTCTCTGTGGTCTCCGTCTCCCTGGTCTTAGGCACACGTTTCCACCCGACGATCTCAAAGCTCGAACCGCTTTCGAGCTTCATCATGATGTTGTCTTTGCCGCTGCGGTCCGGTGTCAGGCGTAGGTTGGAGCTGGCGCGGAGCTGCCCGGTCGCCTGTGCCGGGACGTCTTTATCCTCTTCGGCGAGTTTGCGCGCTTTGTCCAGCACCTCCTGCGTCATGATGTAGCGCGCCTCGATCCAGCCTTCAGTGTTCTCAGTGTCGTGCGCGCGGACGAACAGCCATTTTTCGCCGTCCACTGTGTCGGAATCCAGAATATCAACCACGTCGCCGCGAGTGACCTCTACAAGATCGGCCGCGACGACCGCCGTGGAGCTTCGTACCTGCGCGCGGCGGGCGATCACCCTGCCAGTGTCATCTTTCTTGGACCCGAACGTGCTGCACCCGACCAGCCCGAAGGTGACGGCGCAGATTAACAGTATTCCCAGGCAATATCTCTTTCGCTGAAATCTCATCTTAATCAAACTCACGATCATTTGCGCTCCCGACGCCCGTGTCCGACCACGCCATAGGTCTTCTCATTGTAACCGAATTTCTTTAACAAATCGCGTTGCGCGCCGCTCACTGAAGAGGCGACGACGACGCGCGTCCTCACTCCGCCCGGATCAACCTGGAGGCCGAACGGGGCGATTGCCGCCGGAAGCTCGATCACGTTCGCCGTCTCGACGTAGCGGCGCGTCAATTCTTGCGACTCCCCCATGCTATTCAGCACGGCCAGAATTGCGCTGTTCCCGTCCTTCCTCGACGCGGGCGACTGGTAAAGTCGGAACAGTTCCCTGTAAACGTCATTCAGAGAACGCTTCCCTTTCGTCTGCTGCCTCAGCGCGAGGTCATAAATAAAGGCGACCAGCATTCCCTTGTTATAAACGAGGGCGGGCGGAAGCGTCCAACGCCGGCTCGAAGCCTCAATCAAAGAGAGCTTGTCGCGCTCGCGCAGAGCCTTATAGGCGTCGAAGGCGCGGCCCATGGCTGTCAGGTAATCCTGGAATGTCAGAAGATTCAGACTCATTCCAGCACGCAGCGCCTGGTAAAGAGTGAACCCTTCGTAGAACCAGTCGTAATCCCCGTCCAACTTGATGCCGTTCGGAATCCACAGGTGAAACAGCTCGTGTGCCAGCGGAAAACTGAGCTGTGCGAGGGCCGCGGTTTTAGACGGCGATCTTCCGGAAAGGAGCAGGACCGTGTCGCCACGCGTCTCCGCGCTCCAGTGGTCCGAGGCCGCCGGGCGCGGGAAAGCAGAGAGCATCAACATCGCCCGGTCCTGCGGCACGCCTCCGAAAGTCTGCGAGTGCTCTTTGAGAAGGTTTGAGGCCGTCGTCATTATCTCCTCGTCGGAGAAAGCCCACTCGCCCGTGGTGACGAGCGTAAACTCCATGAGGCCGACGCGCTCGCGCTTCTGGCGCAAATTCTGCCCGACGAAGAAGACCGCGCTTACGGCGTCCCTCACCTGATAACGCCCTTCGGCACCCACGCCAGCGGTCGAAGAGATAGTCCACCCTTCGGGCAGATTGAAACTGACGACCGCGCTCGGCTTTTCGCCCTCCGGCACGGTCGCGAGAGGCAGCAGATCGCCGAGCATCAGAAAACCGCGGTCACCGCTGAGCCAGGAAGCGTGTGCCGCATCCCCTTCCCAGGCGGGCGTATCTAATCTCACCTCGTAACTGAACCGGGTCGCCGCGCTCGCCGCTTCATACTCCCCGGAAGCCAGTTTTCTGACCGAAACGTTCGCGCCGCTCGCATCCTTCAGAACTAAATTCTCAATCCTCTCGCCTAAATTGATCACGCCCGCATAGTTGTTCCGAAACGACCAGGCGCGGGAATTGTCTGAACGCTCCCCCTCGACCTTCAAGCGCGCCGGCGCGAGCGAGACGACGCTGATACTCGCGCTCAAGGTCTCCGCACGCGCCGCGCAAACAGAGGTCGCGATCATTAGTGCGAGCAGTAAAAGCCTGAAGCGTTGCGCTCTCGGGTGGCTCGATGTTGCCTGAATTCGATTTTGGAGCTGCGGCTTGAAAAGTCCCTTGTGAAGAATCATGCGTTTATTAATTCGGAGAGCGAATGCGTGCGGCGCGCAAAAGTTGGGGTCGGATTGACACCGACGCGCGCGGGCGCTTAATATTTCACTCTTGAAGCGAACTGTAACATAACGCTCAATCAAGTGACCAGCAAGACCACACAAGCTTTACGTTCGAGACACGGGCTCATGTCGCGCCTGCTGGCTTTCGTCCTGCTTGCGCTCGTCTTCTACGCGGCGACCGCCGAAGCCACGCACAGACACGGCAACCTCCTGGTTAATCGCACCGGTCACGCTGTAACGTCTCCGGGAGCTTCCAGCGGCACCGACACCTCGCTCAAAGATACGCGCGCGCTCGGCGACTGCTTAATCTGCCAGCTTCAACAACAACTCTCCGTCACACTCTTTAATTCACCGCCGCAAATCACGGCGCCGCCCCTCCAAGCGCCGCCTTATCTTGCGGCCGAAATCTCTTATCTCTCGCAATCGGACACGCCCCGACGCGGTCGCGCGCCCCCTCTCGCTTCTCTATTTTAAGCCGCAGCTAGCCGCGCTCGGGCCATATCGGCCTGCGTGATTATTCCAGCAAACAAAGGTTAGCCAGCGCTCTCGCTACACTAAGACATCGCTCCGCACAGACCCGGCGGGCGACCATGCTTTCAAGCGTCGCAGGCAATGTCACAACTTTACTGCTATTAATAGAGAGGTAAATCCAAATGATAAAGAGAATTCTTAATGGAGCCGCGTTGCTAATCGTGGCAGCATTGATCTGCTGCCTGCCGGCAGTCAGCTTCGGTCAAGCCAATCTGCCGACATCAACCTCCCTGATCCCTACAACGGACGCTCTATCAGGCGGCCCCGCCCAGGCTAGTGGGACGCTGCGCGGGTCGGTCGTTCTCGGCGAGAACGGAAAGCCCGTCCACAATGTCCTGATCACGATCGTTCAACTCAAACGGACGACTAATACTGATGAGGAGGGCAAGTACGAATTCACAAACGTTCCGCCGGGTAGATACGAGGTGCTCGCACATCTGGACCGTGTCCCTGACGTTGTGCAGACTGTTGATGTCACAGCGGGGGGCGCTGCCACTTTAGATTTTCAAATTCAATTATCGGGCGTGCGCGAGGAGGTCACGATCACAACCACCGGCTCAGAGCAGGCCGTTTCCAGCTCCATCCAATCCGTAGAGGTGATCGGCTCGCTTGAGCTTGCCAAGAAAAGCCCGGTCTCTCTCGGCGAAGCGCTGGACGGCGAGCTTGGCGTGGCTAAGCGGAGCTTCGGTCCCGGCACCGCCCGGCCCGTTCTTAGAGGTTTTGACGGTGATCGCGTGCTTGTTCTGCAAGACGGCAATCGTATCGGGGGGCTCGGCTTTGAATCAGGCGATCACGCGGAACCGGTTGACGTCTTGACAGTTGAAAGAATCGAAGTGGTCAAAGGCCCGGCCACGCTTCTTTATGGGAGCAACGCCATCGGGGGCGTCGTGAATGCTGTTTCCGGTCACGACACCGCTCATAAAGGCGTCAACGGATACCTGACTGCGATTGGTAGCACGAACAGCAGCCAGGCTGGCGGCAGCGCCGGGGTGGAATACGGCACGGAGAAATGGCTGATCTGGGGAAATGGCGGCGGCCAACGCTCGGGCGACTATGACACACCGATAGGCAAAGTCAGGAACTCATTTTCGCGTGAAGGCAATGTCTCCACCGGTTTCGGCTTTTATCCGACCAAAGGATTCTTTAGCGTCAATTACACGTTTGACAAGCGACGCTACGGCATTCCGTTCGACCCGGATGAGGCGGACCCCGAAGTGGTTTTTCTCAACCCGAGGCGACACAGCGTCGAACTCCGTGGTGGATTCCGAGATACAGGTTCATTCCTTCAGGGCGGAACCTTCTCGGCGCAATACAACGATTACGCTCATAGTGAAATTGACGCATTCACTAACGAGGTCGGGACGTCATTCAAGAACAAGACATTTCTTTATCAAGGCGTCTTCGACCAAAAAAAGAGGGGCAGGCTCTCGGGCCGCTTCGGTTTCTGGGGGCAGCATCGCGATTTCGCGGCTATAGGTGAGGAAGCCCTTGCACCGCCCACAATTCATAACGCCTTCGCGGTCTTTGGCCTTCAGACTTTAGATTTTGAGCGGGTGTCGCTCCAGTTCGGCGGGCGGCTGGAGACCAACAGGTACAACCCAGAGGAAACGGAGCAACACGGTCTCCTTCCCAGAAGAAGTTTTACTGGTTTCTCCGGGGCCATCGGCTTACGCGTCGCGACCTGGAAGGGGGGCGCATTCGTCGCTAACTACTCGCACTCTTACCGGGCACCGTCGCTTGAAGAGCTTTACAACAACGGCCCACACCCTGGGAATCTGGCATTTGAGATCGGGAACCCCACTCTCAGGCGCGAACTCGGCGACGGCATTGATTTCGGGCTGCGCCACTCTTCCAACCGTGTGAGACTTGAAGCCAATGGCTTTTACTATCACATTAAGGACTTCGTCTTTCTCGCCCCGACTGGGAATATTGTGGATGATCTGATCGAAGCCGTGTACAGCCAGGGAACCACTCGGCACGTAGGGGCGGAAGCACGGCTGGACGTCGCCCTCCACCCGAGCGTCTGGCTTAACCTGGGCACGGATTATGTGAACGCCGAGCTTACTGAAGATGGGACACCGCTGCCTCGCATCCCGCCCCTGCGCGGTAGAGTTGGCCTTGAGCTGAGATATAAGGGGCTGCTCTTGAACCCGGAAGTAGTCATGGCGAAGGATCAGAACCGGCTTTTCCCGACTGAGACGAGGACGGCTGGCTACACGGTCTTTGGCCTTTCAGGTTCATACTTGATTGCGCGGCAACACGCCGCCCATATCATCTCATTCAATGCTTTCAATCTCGGTGATCGTTTGTATCGCAACCATCTTTCGTTCATCAAAGAGTTTGCGCCGGAGATGGGTCGGGGTTTGCGGGTGACCTATACTCTGAGATTCTTCTAAGGTTTCGCTACCTTTTGGAGTATTAAAAAATGTCCTGCGGGCCCGGCGAGTTTGTTCGACTCGCCGGGCCCGCAGGACATTTTCGGAACCCAGTTCGCCTCACAGGCGTTTATCTACTTGAGATTGAAAAGACAGCGGCGGGCGGCGAGCGCTCTTCGCGTTGACAGGCACAATCAGAGACTACTAGAATGAGGCTCGTTCGCGCGCTGGTGGTCGTCGAAGACATTAACCTTCCTTAAAAGACGCATGAGGAAACGGCTGTGAGCCTGATTAAAATCATCGTCATCACGCTTGTCCTGATTCTGAGCGTACTCTTCTTCTGGCGCTTCCTGTTTTAAGCCCGGACATGATGCTGTCCCGCAAAGCGCCCGATCGAAGTAGACCAGAACTCACTTCCGTCTTCAGACTGTTCTTCATTCCCCTTTTAATTTTCCCCCTTCTCTACGCTTTTCCGGCCAACGTCTCAGCTCAAGACGATGTCTCGCCCGACGATGTCATGCGTGTTCGCACAGACCTCGTGACCGTCCCTGTGTACGTCACGGACTCGCGCGGTCGCCGCGTTGCCGGACTGACGCAATCTGACTTCTCCCTGCGCGACAACGGGCGCGCGGTCACGCTCTCGTACTTTGCCGCCGGGACAGAGCATGTGGCGCTCGCTTTCGCGCTAGACTCTTCCGGCAGCATCCGTGAGGTCATTAACGCGCAGCGCGAGGCCGCCTTCAAGCTCTTCTCACGCTTCGGACGCGGCTCGCGCATCGCCGTTCTTCATTTCGGAGAACGGGCAGCGTTTGCCCTGCCCTTTACGAGCGATGCGGGCAGGGCTGAAACGGCTTTCGCCGCACGCCCGCGGACTGGCGTGCGTACGGCGATATTCGATGCCGTCCAGGATGTGCTGCGTGCCTTCAATGCTACCGGAAGCAACACGACGGAGCGTCGCATTTTAATCTTAATCAGTGACGGGCTGGATACTGTGAGCAGTGTTCGGCCCGCGGCAGTGATTCGTCAGGCTCTGGACCTCGGCGTCTCAATCTACGCGATTCAGCTCCCGCTCTACGAGCCTCGCGATGGGCGTCTTGAGCCGCGCCCGGCCACAAAAGGATTCCGTGACATGGCGGAGAAGACGGGCGGGCGCTATTTTATGCTGGGCGACGCGAAGTCCGCGCTGGACCCGCAAGCCAGACCCGAGCTTGCTCCGATCTTTCAGGCGATTGAAGAAGATTTACAGGGACAATATGTGCTCGGTTATTACACGGACGACACGGCGCGCGCCACCGCGCTCCATCGAATCGAAATCAACCTGGAAGCGCAGCGTGGCCGCAAGCTACGCGTTCACTCGTTGCGCGAGGAATACAATTTAAAGCAGTGACGAGTGACAAGTGACGAGTGACAAGCAAGCACGCTTTAACTCGTCACTTGTTACTTGTCACTCGTCACTATTCTTATGAACCAAGGACTGAGAAAAATAGGCCGCGCGCTGGTAAGTGTTTCGGACAAGACGGGGATTGTGGACTTTGTGCGGGAGCTGCGAGGCTTCGATGTCGAGATTATCAGCACGGGCGGGACCGCAAAGACTCTGCGCGAGGCCGGAATCGAAGTGCGTGACATTTCGGAGGTCACGGGCTTTCCGGAGATGATGGACGGCCGCGTCAAGACCCTTCACCCGCGCATTCACGGCGGGCTGCTCGCCCTGCGCGACAACGACGAACACGTCGCAGCCATGCGCGAGCACGGGATCGAGCCGATTGACATGGTGGTCGTCAATCTCTACCCGTTTGAGGAGACAATCGCGCGCGCAGGCGTGACGCTCGAAGAGGCCGTTGAGCAGATAGACATCGGCGGTCCGGCGATGATTCGCTCGGCGGCGAAGAATTTTAAAGACGTGGCGGTCGTCGTTGATCCTTCGAGCTATCCAGCTATCTTAGCGGAGATGCGACAGAATGAAGGGGCGACTTCGCTGGCGACGCGTGCCCTTTTGGTGCAGCAGGCTTTTCAACGCACCGCAGCCTATGACGCTGCGATACGTGCTTATCTTAATTCCGCGCTCGCCCTGGAAAGCCACATTGAAGAAAGGCCCGCCGGTCAAACTCAGGAGCTTGGCTCTTTGCTTTCGGATCGCGTTGCCTTCAACCTTAAAAGAAAGTTTTCCCTGCGATATGGAGAGAACCCGCATCAGGAGGCCGCACTCTATGAAACGTCCGCGCGCGGCGGCGTCGCCAATGCAGAAGTCCTCTCCGGCAAGGAGATGTCCTTTAACAACTATATGGACGCGGACGCGGCCTGGCAGCTTGTCTGCGATTTTGACGGGACCGCCTGCGCGATCATCAAGCATATGAATCCGGCAGGCGCGGGCACGGGGGCATCCGCGGAAGAGGCTTACCGTCGCGCGCTCGCCACCGACCCCGTATCGGCCTTCGGCGGAATCGTCGCCTTTAATCGCGAGGTGGACGAGCGGGCGGCACGGGCCCTGACGGAGATTTTCACTGAAGTCGTCATCGCGCCCGGCTACGACGAAGCCGCGCTTGAAGTCCTGCGCGCGAAGAAGAACCTGCGCGTGCTCAGTGCCGGTGAGCCGGAACGTGTCGGGGGGTTGGATTACAGAACTATCACGGGCGGGATGCTCGTCCAGACTCGCGACACGCATCGCCTGACGCCCGGCGATTTAAAGGTCGTCACAAAGCGCCCGCCGACGGAAGAAGAGGTGCGTGCGCTTCTTTTCGCCTGGACGGTCTGCAAGCACACGAAGTCGAACGCCATCGTTTATGCCCGCGACGGGCAGACGGTCGGCGTCGGCGCGGGCCAGATGTCCAGAGTGGATTCCGTCCGAATCGGGGCCATGCGCGCAGTGCTTCCACTTCAGGGCTCTGTCCTCGCATCAGACGCCTTCTTCCCCTTTCGCGATGGTCTTGACGAGGCCGCGCGCCACGGTATCACAGCCGTCATTCAACCCGGCGGCTCGGTCCGCGACCAGGAAGTCATTGATGCCGCAGACGAGCACAACCTGGCGATGGTCTTTACAGGCATACGGCATTTCAAACACTGAAATGTCGTGAATCGTAAATCGTAAATCGTGAATAGACGAAACATGGTTTTATCTATTCACGATTTACGATTTACGATTCACGACAGACGATATTATACTTGCGCCACGAGCGGCCTCCTTCATTCAAGTCTTCCCGGCAGGCGCTCTTTTGGAAGAGATTGGAGAAGGAATTAAGAGATGGCAGAGAACGAAAACGAGCTTGCGGCTGAGAATGGTCAGGGATCTGTGCGATGTCGCTATTGCGGCCAGCGCAACAAGGCGCGTGCGGAAGGCGGCACGGCTAAATGCGGGCGCTGTCGCTTGCCCCTGTCCGACGAGCCGCACAAGAAATTCGCAGACCTGAACAAGCACGACTACATTCACCCTGCGGACAGCCGCGCGCTGGCAGCGCTTCGCGCTATCCCCGGCATTGATTCTGCGCTCAAGAAACTCCTCGCCGTCACAGGCGAATCCGCTATCCGCGTTATCTGCACGGCGAGCGCCGTCAAGGTTACACCGAAGCAGTGCCCGGACCTGCACGCCAAGCTACAGGTCGCCTGCACGACCCTCGGCGTTGACATGCCCGAACTCTTCGTCCAGCAATCCCCCATCGTCAACGCCTTCACGGCAGGCGTCGAACGCCCCGTCATCGTCCTTCATTCATCTTTGATTGAGCGACTCACGGACGAAGAGGTCCTTGCAGTCGTCGCTCACGAGGTCGGCCACATCCATGCCGAGCACGTGCTTTATCTGACGGCCGCGCGCCTGCTTGAGTTTCTGGCGAACGCGGCGCTCGCCGCCACTGCGATTGCGAAGATCGCCCTTGAGCTCATTTCAATGACGATGCGCTCGGCGCTTCTCGCCTGGGCGCGGCGTGCCGAATTGTCCTGCGACCGCGCGGCGCTGCTGGTCACGCAGGACCCGCACGTCTTCGGCCGCACGATGATGAAACTGTCCGGCGGCACTTACGCCTCGAAAGTTGATTACGAGCAGTTTCTGGAACAGGCGCGTGACTTTCAAAAGAATTACGACGAGAAGGCGCTCGACCGTTTCTGGGCCGACATCATCAACGCCGGGCTGTCGCACCCCTTCCCCGTCTGGCGCGTCGCTGAAATCCTGAAGTGGGTCGAGAGCGGCGAGTACAAGGCTTTGATGACGGGCGAGCCGCAGACGGCGGCAGCGTAACTTTAATTTCAGGTTTCAAGTTTCAAGTTAAAAGCTTACGGCCTGGAACTTGAAACCTGAAACTTGAAACTTGAAACTTGGACCTGAGACTCATGCTTGAAAACAAATTCGGCATCATCTTCGGTGTCGCCAATAAGCGCTCCATCGCGTGGGCGACGGCACAGGCTGTATCTGAAGCAGGCGCGCGCCTCGCTTTCACGTATCAGGGCGAGCGCCTCAAAGAGAACGTCGAAGCCCTGACGCAGGGCATGGCCGGCTCCCTCGTTCTCCCCTGCGATGTGACGAATGCCGGGGAGATCGAAGAGACCTTCAGGCGCGTTCGTGAGGAGTTCGGGCGTCTCGATTTTTTAGTTCACAGCGTCGCCTACGCCCCCAAAGAGGAACTGGAGGGCTCGTTCGTTGACACCTCGCGCGACGGCTTCCTGGTCGCGCTCGAAGTCAGCGCCTACTCGCTCGCTTCGCTCTCGCGCGCCGCCGCGCCGTTGATGACGGACGGCGGGAGCATCGTCTCCATGACTTACTACGGCGCGGAGAAGGTGGTCCCCAACTACAACGTGATGGGGGTCGCGAAGGCCGCGCTTGAGGCTTCGACCCGCTACTTGGCGGCCGACCTGGGCAAGCGCAACATCCGCGTCAATACCATCAGCGCCGGTCCGCTCAATACCCTTTCGGCGCGGGGCGTCGCCAACATGAGTACGATGCTCAAACATCACGCCGAACGCGCGCCGCTCGGCCGCAACGTCGAAGCGCGCGAAGTCGGCGACTGCGCTCTCTTTTTGTGCAGCCCGCTCTCTTCGGGGATCACAGGCGAAGTCATACACGTGGACTGCGGCTACAACATCATGGCACTTTAAGAGTCTGGAGTCTAAGAGTCTGGAGTCTGGAGTCAAAGGCTGAAAAGAAAAGCTGCTTTTGACCTCGGACTCCAGACTCCAGACTCCAGACTCTAGACTTCTTTATGGCTGAAACTAAAGACGAGCGCATCCCCGCTGCCCACGTTACGCAGGACGAGCAGCTACTCGAAACGCCCAAACCGGACGAGTTCACGCACACGGACACCTGGCGCGTCTTCCGCATCATGGGTGAGTTCGTCGAAGGCTTCGACGAACTCGCGACCATCACGCGCGGCGTCTCGATCTTCGGCTCCGCGCGCACGGCTGCTGACAGTGAGCAGTACAGGGCCGCGCAGGAGACCGCGGCGCTTCTGGCCCGCGCAGGCTTCGCAGTGATTACGGGCGGCGGTCCGGGCATCATGGAGGCAGCCAACCGCGGCGCGTTCGAAGCGGGCGGCCTCTCCATCGGCTGCAATATAGAGCTTCCCTTCGAGCAGAGGGCCAATCCTCACCTGACGCGCTCGCTCACTTTCAAATACTTCTTCGTGCGCAAGACGATGTTCGTCAAGTACAGCACGGCCTTCATCATCTTTCCCGGCGGCTTCGGCACGCTCGACGAACTCTTCGAAGCGCTCACGCTCATTCAGACGCGCAAGATCAGAAACTTCCCTGTAGTGCTCTTCGGCTCCTCATATTGGGCCGGCCTGCTCGACTGGGTGAAAGGCCCTATGCTCTCCGAGGGCAAGATCACAGAGGAGGATTTGCGGCGGCTTCACCTGACAGACTCACCCGCCCAAGTCGTCGAGATCGTAGTCAAAAGTCAGGACTCACTGCGCTCCCTCGACAAGCTGGTGGCCGACGATATCAGCAGGTAGGACAGACATTCCTGTCTGTCCTACTTATACCAAGTTGCAATAAGAAAAGAGGTGATACGATCCACGAAATCACACGAAACAACACAAAAGTGCTTGTTGTTTCGTGTCGTTTCGTGTGATTTCGTGGATAATCTCTTCCTCTCTTTTGATTGCATTTCGGTATTAGCTGCTTTGTGGGATAACATTACTGGTGAGCCATTCGAGGTAGTGGGCGGAGCCTTCTGTGATGGGCAGCGCGATGATTTCCGGCGTCTCGTAACTGTGAAGCGCTTTCACTGCGGCTTCGAGCGCGACGAAATTCGCACGCGTGGTTTTAGCCAGGAGCAGGATTTCAGCAGAGCGCTCGACGTTTCCCTTCCAGTGATAGACCGATTCCATCTCGGGCAAAATCTGCACGCAGGCCGCGAGCCGCGCAATCACCAGAATATCAGCTAGCCGCACAGCCTCCTCGCGGCTTCCAGCCGTCATCAAGACCAGAATTGCCTCTGCGGGTGGGTCAGACATGATTGAAACGATGAATGATGAACGCTGAACGATGAATGAAAGACGAAGTCTTTATAGTTCATCGTTCAGCGTTCATCGTTCATACTTTCCTCTACGTCTTCGTCCAGCGTCGTGCCCGTCAGGGGCGTCGTGTCGCTGCCGAAGTAGGCGTTATAGAGTTCCATGGCCCGGTCAAAGTCGCGTTCGTCCACCAGGACCATGGCCCCCGGCGAGGTCGTCGAAAGCAGCGGCGAGAAGGCGTCCATGCCGCCTGACTGTACGGCGGAACGAATATTATTCTGGATCAGAATGTCGTTGACCATCTCCGCCTCGGCCGGAGAGCCGATGTTATGTAGCGGCACAAACCGCGCTTCGGAGCTATCGCGCCCAGTGTTCTCAGGCGTGAGACGCTCGACCAGTTCCGCGTTATCGTCAGGACAGCGCGTGATGCCGGCTTCGTACTCGGATTCGCAAACAGGACAGAACATAGAGTCTCCACAAAGGTTTCGGGTTACGAGTTTAGAGTTTCGAGTTAGTTTAAACCCGAAACTCTAAACTTCAAACCCGAAACTCGCTACCGCGTTGCACGCACGGCGCGCTCGAAAGGTATCTCCTCGAAATGCGTTATCTCTTTGAAGCTGTGGAAGCGCTCGTTGATCTCGTCGTAGGTCAAGCGCTGCACGCGCTCGGTCCCAAACTCTTCGACATTAAAGGAGGCCATCACGGAGCCGAAGATCATGGCCCGCCGCATCGCGGCTTCGTCCAGGGTCTCCTGGCTCGCCATGTATCCCATGAACCCGCCGGCGAAAGTGTCGCCTGCGCCCGTCGGGTCGAAGACGGACTCAAGCGGGTAGGCCGGGATGGCGAAATAGGTTTCGGGCGTGAACAACGCCGCACCGTACTCGCCGCGCTTGACGATCAAAGCTCGCGGTCCCCAGGACAGAACTTTACGCGCAGCCTTAATCAGGTTCGGCTCGTTCGCAAGCTGGCGCGCCTCCGCGTCGTTGATGATGACGACGTTGACGCCCCTGATCGCTTCGAGCAGCGAGTCGTGCGCGCTGTCTATCCATAAATTCATGGTGTCCAGCGCGACCAGTTCCGCGTCCTTCACCTGCTCGCGGACACCGCGCTGCAATTCGGGCTGGATATTGCCCAGAAAGACCAGGCGGGACTGCCTGGACGCTTCCGAAAGTTTCGGCTTGAAATCCGCGAAGACGTTGAGCTGCGTGTCGAGCGTGTGCGCCGTGTTCAAATCGAAATCGTAGCGACCGCGCCAGCGAAAGGTCTTCCCTTCGGGGATGCGTTCGAGATCGGTCGTGTCCACTTTGTGCTGCTCAAACACTTTTCCATCTTCTTCGCTGAAATCGCCGCCGACGACGCCGACCACGCGCACGTCCGTGTAGAAACTCGCGGAGATAGAGAAGTGCGCCGCAGACCCGCCCAGCATCTTCTCGCGCCTGCCAAACGGCGTCTCCACCTCGTCAAAAGCCACCGACCCGACAACAAGTAAGGACATCTGTTCTAATCACTCCTTTGAGAATAGTTATCAGTGGTCGGTGGTCAGTGGTCAGAAAAAGCACGATGCCGAAGCCAGACCTCGTAGGATAAAGCGGCAAGTTTGCCAACGCGCAATTACTGACCACTGACCACTGACTACTGACTACTGTTCTTCGGCAATGGTCCGCCGAGATCGCGCAGGGCATCCGACACCTGCTTGCTAAAGGAGCTCTCCGGGTGCTCGTTGACCAGTTGCGACAGGTAATTGCGCGCATCCTCGCGGTATTTTTCGGGTGACAAACGATTCTTCTCCGGAAGCGAGACGGCCTTTTGTTTGCCGCGATTCTGAGAAAGGTAGAAACTGCTCATGCCCGCCATGTAGAGCGCTTCGTCAATCTTCGCAAAGTTCGGATTGCCCGCGATAATCTCTTCACAGCGCTTGAGCGCTGCGAAGTAGGCTTTCTTCAGCTTGAAATATTGCCGCGCGACTTCCAGATTGTGGAAAGAATCCTTCTCCAGGTCTGCATCGCGAACGAGCGAGGCGTCCGGCCCGCGCTGCGCCGTCCCCTGAGCCACCGCATCAGGAGCAAAGTAAAAGCCCGACACCATCAGGCCGATTATTAGAACTGTTTTCTTCATACTCACCTCCAAAAAGCAGTGACAAGTGACGAGTGATAAGTGACGAGCAGAGACGGGTTTTATCTCGTCACTTGTCACTCGTCACTTGTCACTGTATTTACCAATGATTGCTTCCAATTTTTTCTTCGTGGCTTCCGGCCACAGGTTCGGTGCAGTGAAGATCGCACTCTTCAGGGCCGAGCCGCAAGCGCAGCCGCGCGGCTTCCCGGTCAGAGCCTTGACGGCCTCCCGCATGATGACCTGTGCGTTGCGCACGTTCTTGTTGAGATACTCGACGACGGTTTCGACAGAGACGGCGTCGTGGGCCTCGTGCCAGCAGTCGTAATCCGTGACCAGGGCGAGCGTGGCGTAACAGATTTCGGCCTCGCGCGCGAGCTTGGCCTCTTGCAGGTTTGTCATCCCGATGACGTCCATTCCCCACGAGCGATAGACGTTCGACTCGGCTTTTGTAGAGAACGCTGGACCCTCCATGCAAAGATAGGTTCCGCCCCTGTGCGTCCTGACATCTGCTGCGCCGCACGCCGCTTCGAGCACGTCGCCAAGCTCGCTACAGACCGGGTGCGCGAACGTGATGTGCGCGACAATGCCCTCGCCGAAAAAGGTTGACTCGCTGGCGCGCGCGCGCGTGCGGTCGAAGAATTGGTCCGGGATGACCATGTCGAGCGGCGCATACTGTTCCTGCAAAGAGCCGACGGCCGAAGCCGAAAGGATGCGCTCGACGCCGAGCAGCTTCATGGCGTAGATGTTTGCGCGGAACGGCAAATTCGTAGGGGTGTAGAGATGACCGCGACCGTGGCGCGGTAGAAATGCAACCCGCACGCCTTCGAGCGTCCCCGTGATGAACGCGTCCGAAGGATTCCCGAAAGGAGTCTCAACCCGCACCTCTTCCACGTCCTTCAACTCAGGCATCTGGTAGAGGCCGCTGCCGCCGATAATGCCTATCTGTGCTGTCGTCATAATATTTTGTAGGGGCAGGGACAAGTCCTCTGCCCGCCTGATTACATAATGAAAACACGGGCAGAGGACTTGTCCCTGCCCCTACAATTTCACTCGCCCGGAATAAATCCAACTCGCATCTCTTCAGATCCGACCGCCCGAAACTTTCCATCCTCTTCGACAACGCGGCAAAGCGGAGCGTCTGGGTCATGATAGAAGAAGCAGAGCCAGTTCTCGCGTGCCGCCTGGGGCAGCAGGCGCTTTTTCGCTTCGAGCGTTTCGACCGGATAGAGATCGTAACCCATGATCCACGCGAACGGCACGTGGGCGCGCGTCGGGACCAGATCGGCGAAACTGTAGAGCGTCTGCCCGCCTCGCTCCAGCCTAGCGCACTGCATCGTGCGCGAATGCCCGCTAATCGTCTCCATACGCAGGCCCGGCACCACTTCGTAATCCGCTTCCTTTAATTCAAGCTGCCCGGTCTCTTCGAGAGGCTCCCAATTCTCAGGCATGTAGCTTGCCCGGTCACGTTCGTGCGGCCTCAAAGCATGCTCGTACTCGTGGCGCGAGACGAAATAGCGCGCGTTCGGGAAAGTCGCTACGACGCGCCCGCTTTCATCCAGCTTCGTGTTGCCGCCCGCGTGATCAAAATGCAGGTGCGTGTTGACGACTATCGTGATCTCGTCCGCGCTCGCGTTCGTTAATGCCTTTAACGATTCGGCCAGGGGGCGTTCGCGCGTGATTCCGTACATCGCCTCATGCTTTGGCGACCATTTATCCCCGATGCCCGTTTCGATTAGAATGCGCTCTCCTGCCGCCTCTATGAACAGGCAGTTCATGTTCAGGCGGATTCGATTATGCTCATCCGGCGGGCAGGCGCGCGACCAGAGGTTGCGCGGGACGACGCCGAACATTGCGCCCCCGTCCAGCCGGAACTCTGTGTCCGGGACAACCTCTACTCGATAATCTCCAAGCCACATCAGCGCTCCTTGCCGCCCGCGCTGTCGCTCAACTTGAAATCAAAATCCTCCGCGACCTTCACGCGCGAGCGCGCGACAAGCTCGTCAATGATCTTCTTCTGCTTGTCCTGTTCGGCAGCCCTTCGCGCCTGCTCGCGCGGCGGCAACGGCGGGGCCATCGGGTCCGCCTGCTCTATTCCGTATCCGATCAGGATGTGACGGGCATGGACCTGCTCCTCCTCGCCGCCCTCGCCGGGCCTCATCCCGCGCTCATCAACCTTGATGATGTGGTAGCCGAACTCCGTCTCCACGATATCGCTGATCTGCCCTGGCTGGAGACCGAAGGCAGCATCCTCGAACGGCTTGATCATCTGTCCGCGCCCGAACCAGCCCAGGTCGCCTCCTCTCGTCTTACTGCCGGGATCTGTCGAAAACTCTGCCGCAAGTTTACTGAAATCTTCGCCGGCGCGTGCCCGTCTGAGGACATCTTCTGCCTTGCCGCGTATCTTGGCGACGTAGGCATCAACCTCTGCGTCCGTTGCTTTGATGCGCGGGGCCAAATGTTCCCTGGCGTAATAACTGGCCAGAACGCGTGCTTCCTGCAGCATGAGCTGTAACTGCACTTTCCGGTCCTTGTCCAGGCCCTGTTGAAGGCCGCGCCGTTCAGCGATCATGAACTCCGCCCACTGCTGCTTAAACTGCTGCTTTCTTTCTGGAGGTATGTCGGTCCCCGTTTGACTTCGCGCTTTGATATCGGCGATGACTTCTTCAAACTTCTGCTCCTGTCCAGGCTCTTTTAAAAAGGCGTCAACGTCGGCCTGTGTAATGCTGACAAAAGAGGAAGCCCCCGCAGGAGCCTCCTTATTCTGCTTTTCAATATAGGTCTGTCCGATGACGATTGCGCGCGAAAGAGCCAACTGCCGCTGTACCTCCGGACGGTCGGCGATGCCAGCCGCCCTGGCCTCTTCCGCCACCGCGAGCAACTCACGAAGCTCTTTGGCGAGTTCCTGACGCGCCTCTTTATTTCTGGAGTAAACTGCCTGCTCCTGCTCCGGGAAAGTTTCGACTAACTTCACAAGATCATCCGAGGAGATGTCCACTCCGGTCCCGGCCTTTACCTGCCAGAAGACCAAACCTGCTGCAAAAAGAATAGCGACGCCGGCGGCGATGAGGGCCTTCAGAGTCGGATTCACGCCTCCGGTAGGGGCATAAGGCGACTTGCGGACCGGCTGGACCGTTTGCTTCTGAACTTGCCCCCCGGTTGTTTGTGCGGCACCCGCTTGCGGGGCCTCCGCGACATCCGTGCCGCACGCGGGGCAAACCCGTTGTCCCTCAGCCAAAGTAGTTCCACATTTATGACAAGCAATCATTCCGCTCTCCTTAGCTCTTCTTTCGCTCTTCAATCACTCACTTCAGAACCGACATGCTCCACCAGTTCCAAAAGGACTCCGTTCGCAGATGACGGGTGAATGAAGGCGACCAGACAGCCGCCCGCGCCCGTGCGCGGAGTCTCGTCAATCAATCGCGCGCCCTTCTCTTTCAACCTCTGAAGCGTCGCGCGGATGTCCTGGACGCGCACGGCGATGTGGTGAATCCCGGCACCGCGCTTTTCCAGGAATTTGGCGACAGGCGAATCATCGCTCGTCGGCTCAAGCAACTCAATACGCGGCTCGCCCACGGGCAGCATCGCCACGCGGACCTTCTGCTCTTCGACAACCTCCGTGTGCGTCAGCTCAAGTCCCAGCGCATCGCGCCAGAACGAGAGCGCATCATCCAGCGCGCGTGTGGCGATTCCGATATGCTCGATTTTCATAATCAGTAGTCAGTGGTCGGTGGTCAGTGGTCAGTGGCAGTTTTTAGCTTTGGCTTTTTACTGACCACTGACTACTGACCACTGACCACTGCTCTCAAAATTTCTTCCACAGCGGAATAAGGGTCACGGCGCTTGGCGGCGACTTCCTCTGCGAGCGCGTCGAGTCTCTCTGATGCGGAATCAGACTTCAGAGTTTGCGCCAGCAGGCGCTCGCGCAGGAGTTCCAGAATGCGCCAGCGCGCGATTGCACGACGTCGCTCAAGACTCGATTCGGCGCTTCGCTGAAACTGGCCGTAGCTCTCAATCGCGGCCAGAAGGTCGCCGACACCTTTATTCTCGGTTGCGACCGTTTTGATTATGGGCGGCAGCCAGGCGTCCGGCCGCATGGCGAGTGAGAGCAGGGCGTCCAACTCTTTCTCCGTTCTGAGGACGCCCTCGCGGTCGGCCTTGTTGATGACGAAGATGTCGCCGATCTCCATGATGCCCGCCTTAATCGCCTGGATGTCATCGCCCATGCCCGGCACGAGCACGACGACGGAGACGTCCGCCGTCTTTACAATCTCGACTTCATCCTGCCCGACTCCGACCGTCTCGACGATGATCTTGCCATAGCCGGCCGCGTCCAGGATGGCGACCGCATCCACTGTCGCGCGCGCCAGGCCGCCCAGATTGCCGCGCGTCGCCATCGAGCGAATGAAGACATTACTGTCGAGGCCGAGCGTCTGCATGCGTATGCGGTCACCCAGGATTGCCCCGCCTGAGAACGGGCTCGAAGGATCAACACAGATGATGCCGACGCGCTCATCTCTCTGCCTGTAGGCGAGCGCCAGCTTATCAACGAGCGAAGATTTTCCGGCACCGGGCGCACCCGTAATTCCGATGACCGTCCCGCGCCCGGTCCGCGGGAAGATCGCCCTCATCAACGCAGCAGCATCTCCTATACCGTCTTCTACTTTTGAAATTGCGCGAGCGACGGCACGAGCGTCCCCCATGCTAATCCGGTTAATGAGAGTTTCACTATCCATCAAGCCTTAACTCAGGGACGCGGGATGCCCAGGTCATCACAAATTTTGCGTGCCAGTATGTTCTTTATCTCGCGGTGGCGCGGAACGGCAGACATCGCTCCCGTGGTAACGTTCCTATAAATTGTATGCTTCGCGCCTTCCCGGAAGAAGACACAGCCATTCGATTCGAGGTGGCGGATAAGGTCTGTGCGTTTCATCGTTACGCCGCACGTAACGTCAAGCGTTCCCGCGTAACTTTCGCGCCTTTCGCCAGCCGTCGCTCTGATTCATTCCTGTTCGCTTCAAGAATCAACTGCACGGCTTCGAGCAAATTTTCCCGCACTTCCTCTATAGTTTCGCCCTGCGTATTTGCGCCTGGAAGTTCTGCTATATAGCCGATATAGCCGCCTTCTTCGGCTTCTTCGTAAATTGCCGTTAAGTTAAGTTCTGTCATATAGCCTCAGCATTCTCTGGCCTAGTCACTGCTTTAACAGCTCGCGCGCGATGATGATGCGCTGGATTTCGCTGGTTCCTTCGCCGATGGTGCAGAGTTTGGAATCGCGCCAGTATTTTTCCGGCGGGTAATCTTTCGTGTAGCCGTAGCCGCCGTGAATCTGTATGGCCTCTTCGCAGACACGCACGCTCATCTCAGAAGCATACAGCTTCGCCATCGAAGATTCTTTGGTCGTCTTCTTGCCGCTGTCCTTGAGGTAGGCGGCGCGGTACATCAGCAGGCGCGCAGCCTCTATCTGCACGGCCATATCCGCCAGCTTGAACTGGATCGCCTGAAATTCCGCGATGGGCTTGCCGAACTGCTCACGCTCCTTCGCATAACGGACCGCCGATTCGTAAGCTCCCTGCGCGATACCGACCGCGAGGGCTGCAATCGAGATGCGCCCGCCGTCGAGAATCTGCATCGCGTTGACGAATCCCATTCCTTCCTCGCCGAGCAGATTCCCCTCCCCGACATGGCAGTCCTCGAAAATAACGCTCGCCGTCTCGGACGCGCGCAGGCCGAGCTTGTTCTCCTTCTTCGTCGGCGTAAAACCCTTCTGGCCTTTCTCAAAAATGAAGGCGGAGATTCCCTTGCTTCTCTGCGCACGGTCCGTCACAGCCATCGCCACGCAGGTGTCCGCATGAATGGCGTGGGTGATGAAGTTCTTCGCGCCGTTGACGACGTAGCCGCCGTTCTGCCTTGCGGCAGTGGTCCGCGTCCCCGAGGCATCAGAGCCCGCGCCAGGCTCCGTCAGCCCCCACGCGCCCAGATGCTTCCCTTGCGCGAGCGGCACTAAATATTTACGCTTCTGCTCCTCAGAGCCGTAGATGTAGATGTGATTCGAGCAGAGCGAATTGTGCGCGGCCACGGAGATGCCGACCGAGCCGTCAACGCGCGAGAGCTCCTCGATGATGGTCGCGTACTCGACGTATCCCATCCCGGCCCCGCCATACTCTTCCGGGAAGATGACGCCCGTCAGCCCCAGCTCGGCCAGCTTCGGCCAAAGTTCTATGGGGAAATGCTGAGACTCGTCCCACTCCATCACGTGCGGCGCGATCTCGCCCTCGGCAAACTCGCGCACGCTCCATTTGACCTGTTGCTGTTCTTCCGTCAACTCGAATTCCATAAAACACCCCTTAAGAACGTAAATCGCGAATCGTAAATCGTGACAAGAGAAAACCGTTCATCTTTTCACGATTCACGATTTACGATTTACGATTTACGAATCCATTCTACCTCAGTCTCGCCGCGCGCCGTTAACCGCGCCGCGCTCTGCGCGTCTTCGTTTTAGCATTCGCCTGCGCTTTCGGTTTTCGTTTGCCGCCCATGAGGCGCGCGACCTCTGCGGGCGAGAGTGTGCGCCACTGTTTGGGCGCGAGGCGCTCGTCCTTGAGAGACCCGATTTGCACGCGGCGTAGTTTGAGAACCGAATGGCCGATGGCGTCGAACATGCGCCTGATCTGCTGGTTGCGACCTTCATGCAGGACGACCTCGAACCAGGAGTTGGTCGCGCTCTCGTCCGTCCCTGTAATCTCTGTGGGGGCTGTGCGGACGCCATCTTCTAGAACTATCCCGCGCCGCAGACGCTCAATCATGTTCTCGGACGGCACGCCCTTGACCTTCACCTCGTAAACCTTCGCCACCTTGTTGCGCGCCGACGTAATGTAATTGGTGAACTCGCCGTCGTTGGTCAACAGCAGCAGCCCTTCCGTATTGAAATCCAGTCTCCCGACCGGATGAAGCCGGCCGAGCGACTGCGGCACAAGCTCCGTGACGAGCGGGCGGCCTTCCGGGTCCGCGAGGCTCGTCAGGTAGCCTCTGGGCTTATTGAGCAGAATGTAAATTTTCTCGCGCGCCTTCAGGCGTGGATTAATCAGGCGACCGCGCACCTTGATGTGGTCGCGCTCCGGGTCCGCTTTAGTCCCAGGCGTGGTGATGACCTGCCCGTTGACGGTCACCTCGCCCGCCGCAATCATCTCCTCCGCGTGACGACGCGAGGCAATGCCAGCCGCCGCGATCAATTTTTGAAGTCGTTCTTCCAATGCGCTCACCCAAACCTAGTTCAATAATTCTACGCTGACCGTCTCGTATGTAGTGTGTCCGATGGCGTCGCACGAGTAAGCCCGAAGCCGATACTTCTTCCCTTTAGCCAGGAACTCGCGCGCCTTCGTATTTTTCGGGTCGGAGAAAATTTGCTGCATCTCGCCTTCGACCTTGACCCAGACGTGAAAAGTGCTCGGCAATGAAAAGAGCAGATACTCGTTGCGCTCTATATTCACGAAATCAACAGTGAACTCTTCCAGCTTGCAGGTCGGGTCGGCGGAAGGGTCCGTCCTTAAGCCGAAGAGCCCCTTGATGCGCCCTCGCTCGTCATACTTGATGACTGGAGTTCCTTCTTCATTCCTGACGGAGACAACCGGGCCGTCTGCTTTGACGACGGAATTTTGAGCAGCATTATTTGGCTGAACCGATGATGTGCAACCCAGCAACCCGCAATGAGCCATCAGGACTAAGGCCGCCGCGGAGTTACGCCGACGACGCGTGGTGTGGGTCTTCGGTACTGGCGAGGAGTCGAGCATAAACGCTATTGGATCCCGCCTGCTAAATCTTCAAAATCCTCTATGCTCGGCAGCTCCGTCAGATCTTTCAGGCCGAATTGAAGCAGAAACTCTTTGGACGTGCCGTACATCATCGGACGCCCGATAGTCTCCTTGCGGCCACAGGCCTTGATGAGTCGCTTGTCCAGAAGCGTCTTGATGGCCGAAGGAGACTGCACGCCCCTTATCTCTAAGATTTCGGGCACCGTTATCGGCTGCTTGTAGGCGATGACGGCGAGCGTCTCAAGAGAAGCGAGCGAGAGTTTGGCAGAAGGGCGCGACTTGAGGAAGGCGCGGACGTGCTCGTGATGTTCTGGGCGCGTGGCGAACTGCCAGCCCCCTGCGACTTCGCGCAATTGCAGGCCGCCGTTGCGGGCGTTGAACTCTTTGACCAGCTCTTCCAGCGCCAGCTCGATCCAGCCGCGATCTTCCTTAAGCACATCCGCGAGCGCCTTAACGCTCAGCGGCTCTTCGGCGACGAAGATGAGGGCCTCGACAATCGCCATCATCTCGGACATGCTGCGAACGTTGTGCGGCGTTTCCGCCTCCTCGGCCGCGGCCGTCTCATTCCCATTACTTTCGGCGGCGCGCAGACGCGCCTCTTCCAGAGCGTCCTCTGCATCCGCATCGTGAATAATGGCGCCCTCGTCCTCCGGCGCCATTGCGGCCTCAAACTCCAGGCCGGCGTCTTCCGTCTGTGCGGAGCTTTCAGGCTCGACCGTCTTCCGCTGCAATTTTTCTTTGATCTTTTTAAGCATGGCAGTAAGAGTTTAGGCGCTGGCGCGCGCGATAATCTCCCCGAAAGTCTGTTGCTGCACGAGAGAGATTTCCGTTGTCCGAACGAGTTCGAGGACAGAGAGAAACGCGAGCACGAGCTCGCGCCGCGAGTTCGCGCGTTCGAAATAGACGCGCAGATTCAGCTCGCCCGCCGAGAGGACCATGTTACGCAGGCGCTCCAGCATCTCCGCCATGGTCATCTCTTCGCGCTCGATTTCAAGCAAAACCTCTTCCTTGTGGCGCGCGAGAATCTGCTGAAAGACTCTCAGGAGGTCGAAGAGCCCGACGGCGACCTCAGGGTTCTGCTTATCCGTCTCGATCTCGCCGCGTGTGAAAACGGCCTGCTCGACGGTGGCGCGCGACCAGAGCATTTGCGCGGCGGCCTTGTACTTCTGGTGCTCAAGGAGCTGGTTGACGAGCTCGTTGCGCGGGTCCAGGAGTTCTTCGTCGTCGGCTGGCGCGAGCGGGTCGCGCGGCAGAAGCATCTTCGACTTGATCTCGATCAAGGTTGCCGCCATCACTAAAAAATCGCCGGCGACGGCGATGTCCAGTTCCTGCATTAGCTGTAGGTAGCGCAGATATTCATTCGTGATGCGCGCGACAGGGATGTCGTAGATGTCCACCTGCTCCTGCCGAATCAGGTAGAGCAGCAGGTCGAGCGGACCCGCAAACTCTCCGAGGATGAGCTTCAGCTCGTCGCCGCCGCCCTCCGTAACGATCTCAGGCCGCGCGCCCGCGACGCTGATGGTCTGCGGCGCTGTTTGAGTCGCTTGCGGGATTTCTTGTGTCTCTTCCATCATCTACTCCTGGATTAATAAACCACAGAGGCACAGAGACACAGAGAACAATGTTTCAAATTCAGATTTTGCGATTTCAATTTTTTATTCTTCCTCTGTGTCTCTGTGCCTCTGTGGTTCATTACCTATCTACTGTGCGCGCCGTGAAGGCCCAGACGGGCCTTCACATCTTCCATCGTCGCGCGCGCGACCGTGCTGGCGCGCGCGCGCCCCTGCTCCAGAACGCGGTCCAGCTCATCCTCCGTGATCGCGCGCACGCGCTCCTGATAAGGCCGCAGGAATTCTACCACTACCTCGGCCAGTTCGCCTTTCAACCGGGCATAGCCATGGCCCGCGAAATGCTCCTCGATTTCGGGGCGCGTCTTCCGCGTCAGGAGCTGGTAGATCGTGAGCAGATTCATGAGCGCCGGGCGCGACTCGTCAAAGCGTATCTCCGTGCCTGAGTCCGTAACAGCGCGCTTGAATTTACGCGCGATGGCATCTGCGTCGTCGAGCAGGGCGATACTGCCGTTCGGGTTCTCGTCGGACTTCGCCATCTTCCTCGCGGGGTCGCTCAAAGACATGATGCGCGCGCCGACTTTCGGGATGAAGGGCTCCGGGATGCGAAACGTCTCGCCATAGTCGCGGTTGAAACGCGCCGCCACATCGCGCGTCAGCTCTAGATGCTGTTTTTGATCCTCGCCGACGGGCACGAGGTCTGTTTGATAAAGCAGGATGTCGGAGGCCATCAGCACCGGATAATCGAAGAGCCCGACGTTGACCAATCCGCGCTGCTTGCGCCCTTTCTCTTTGAACTGCGTCATGCGGTCCAGCTCGGACATGCGCGTCATGCAGTTCAGGACCCAGGCGAGCTCCGCGTGTTCCGGAACGTCCGATTGAATGAAGATGGTCGAAACCCGCGGGTCAATCCCCGCCGCCAGATACAGGCGGGCGACCTCTCTGGTCTTCGACGCCAGCTCTTTCGGGTCCTGCGGAAGTGTGATGGCGTGCAGGTTGACGACGCAGAAGAAACTCTCGTACTCGTGCTGCAACTCGACCCAGTTTCTGAGCGCGCCGAGATAATTGCCGAGATGAAAGCCGCCAGTGGGCTGCGCGCCGCTGAAGATTCGTTTCATCAGATTATCTTACGTGCCGATGAAGACCAGTTTCATCGCGAACGGTAACACGACATTAAAGATCGCACCGAAAACGCCCGTGAACACCGCGATGAACAACAAAATAAATCCGAACTGCTCCAGGGCCTCGATGGCCGACTCGAAACTCGACGGTAAAATGCTCGAAAGAACTTTGCTGCCGTCGAGCGGCGGTATCGGAAACAGGTTGAAAACGGCCAGTGCAACGTTCAGAGTGAAAAACCCGTAAAGCAGCTTAATTGCCCCCAGCGTAAAATCGGAATCGCTGTTGACAACCATCGCCTGGCCGAATCTTCCAATCACCCCCGTCTCGTACAGTATGCGGATCGTGATCCCGGCAACGATGGCTATGATTAAATTACACAGGATGCCCGCAATCGAGACCCAAAAATTCGCCACACGCTTATTGCGCCACCGGAGCGGATTGACAGGCGTCGGGCGCGCCCAGCCGAGGAGCGGCGCGTGCGTGAAGAAGGCTATCGCAGGGAAGAGCAACGTCCCGATTGGGTCAACGTGCGTGACCGGGTTGAGCGAGACGCGCCCTTGCGAACGCGCCAGGTCATCCCCGAATCTGCTGGACATCCAGGCGTGCCCGGCCTCGTGCAAAGAGAGCGAGAACACGAGCGCCACCATGTAAAGGATGAATTGACCTATGTCGTAATTGCCCATCACTTAACCCGGACAAAGCAAACGCACTCAAGAACGACCCATCACACTATCATGCACACCTAGAGGAGTCAAAAAGTTCAATTGCGGAATGCGGATTTCGGATTGCGGATTTAGAAAAGCAGAAGGCACAAGGCAGAAAGCTGCACGCCAGTCTGTTTTTACTGCCAACTGTCCTTTCAATCCGCAATCCGAAATCCGCATTCCGCAATCCTCAGAGCAGCGCCCCGCGGATGCCGAGCGGCAGGCTGTAAACGGCTTCGTGTGTGGCAACCACCATGTCGCCCGCCTGGCTGAAAGCAAGGCCGACGACGTTCATTCCGGCGACGAACATTTCAGCGTCCTGCCCGTCGGGCGTAATCCGCACGATGCCGCGACGCCCGCGCAAAGAGGCTGCGACATAAAGGTAGCCCTCGGCGTCAAAAGCTATCCCGTGCGGGCGGCCCAGGCCCCTGTAGAAGACGCTCTGCTGCCCGTTCTGGTCAATCTTCGTGACCACCTCGAAACTCGAAACCGTCGGACCCGTCACGTACAAGGCGTCGTCCGGTCCAAAGGCCAGGTGATAGGCCGAAACGGACGGCTCCAACTGCGCCCAAGCCTTCTCCTCGCCAATGCCATTGATACGATAGATCGTGCCCATGCGGTCGCCCACATACATGCGCCCTTCTTTGTCGAAAGCCAGCCCCGTCGCCACACCCAGATTCCGCGCAAACGCGACCGGCTCTTTGAACGGCGTGATGCGATAAACGTTTCCATCCAGACGACTGGTCACAAACATCTGGCCCGATTTATCAAAGGCGATGCCGGTCGGGTTAGCCACCTCGCCTGTAAAATCCGAGACCGCGCCGTTCGCATCAATTCGAAAGATGGTGACGGGAAACTGCTGGCCGCGCGAGCCCGAACGCGTGACGTAGAGCGAGCCGTCGTCCGGGTCGAAAGCCGGATTGGCGACGAGGTGTAGGTCCTCCGCGAGTTTTCTGCCGACGATGAGCTTTGCCGGAGCAGTCCTTTGAGAGTTACTCTCAAGCATTACTCTCGCCTCACCGCTGCCATTCATTTCGGGCACGATTGCCAGCACGCGACTCGCCGAAGCCGCCACCAGACGCCCCGGCGAATCCTCAAACCAAGAGCCGCAAGTTCCGACGTTGCTGGTGTCGAAATCGGCGCACTCGATGATTACCTCGCCACCGGGAATCGCCGCCGACGGGTTGACCCGCACAATTCGTCCAGCCCCGCTCATCTGTATAGTCTCTCCATATTGTGGTCGTGAATCGTAAATCGTAAATCGTGAATAGACGGAATCCGCTCGTCTATTCACGATTTACGATTTACGATTCACGAGCTAATCATACGACGCGCGCGCAAGCGGTGTCTAATGCGAAGATTCCAGGAATTTTTGGTGCCGCTCCGGCGCTTATTTCGCTGCTGACGCCCAGGCTGACTGTGTTATAATCCGCCGCGGTCAAGCCAGACTCCGCCGGACTCTTCGGAAAGCGGGGTTACTGCGCCTTGCGTGCGCTGAAGATGCCTGGCCGGGTCATCGTATAATGCTCAAGCGACCGAGCGAATTGATTTCGCAGAGCAACATCCAACAGTTTCACACGGCGTCCGATTCCTGCCAACGCTCGCTTCAATCTACCTGTAATTACAGTCAGTCTGGAGTCTGGTGTCTGGAGTCTGGAGTCTTTTTGACTCTCGACTTCAGACTCCAGACTCCAGACTTTTCATCTGGAGACAATAGCCATTAGTAACGTACACGGAAACACACAGGGGCTTAAGCCGAATCAACTGCGGCGCATCGAAAAACTCTACTCGCGGCGTATTTCGCCACACCAGATTGTGACGCCCGAATTCGCGCGCCAGATGACTGAACTCTCCTTTGAGACACGCAGGCAGATAGGCGCGTTGATTGACCGCAAGGGGTACGTCGAATACGTCGTCGTCGGCGACGCGCGGCGAATCGAGTTGCCCGATTTGAAGCGCACGCGCGTCGGCTCGGACCGCTTTCGCGGCCTGCGCTGTGTGCACACGCACCTGCGCGGCGAAGAATTGACACAGGACGATTTGACCGACCTGGCCCTGCTCCGGCTCGACTTGATGGCCGCCCTGGACGTTGATGAGCGCACGGGCCTGCCGGGCGTGGTCAGGGCCGCGCACCTCTTGCCGACCACCGCCGCTGAATTGGACGCGAAAGGGGAGACGAAGCCCTACGCTTTTCTGGAGCCACAGGTCCCTTCGCAACTGGACGTTGATTTTCTAGCGTTGATCAACTCGCTCGAAGAAGAGATGGCGCGCAATCGCCGCACGACGCGTCGCGCCGAAGCGCGGGAGCGCACGATTCTGGTCGGCGTGACGACCGGCTCGATGTACGAGGCCGAAGAATCTATGGCTGAGCTTCAGGAGTTGGCGGCTTCGGCTGGCGTCGTCGTGCTCGACAGCGTCATTCAAAGGCGCGCTGCGATTGACCCACGCACGGTCATGGGCCGCGGCAAACTTGACGAGCTCCTCGTTCGGGCACTTCAGTTGGGCGCCGACCTAATAGTCTTCGACCGCGAGTTGCAGCCCGCGCAGGTGCGTTCGCTTTCAGAGGCGACGGACCTGAAGGTGATTGACCGCTCGCAGCTCATCCTGGACATCTTCGCCCAGCGCGCGCAATCGCGCGAAGGCAAGATTCAGGTGGAGCTGGCGCAATTGAAATACCTGCTGCCGCGCCTGATCGCCGGACAGGATTCAGCCTTCTCTCGCCTCGCGGGCGGCATCGGCGGGCGAGGCCCCGGCGAAACGAAACTGGAAACGGACCGCCGCCGCGTCCGCGACCGGATTCACCGGCTCGAAAAAGAGATTAACAGTCTCTCTTTGCGCCGGCAGGAGCGTCGTAAGGAGAGGGTCCGGCGCGAGTTCCCTGTCATCTCCATCGTCGGGTACACCAACGCTGGCAAATCTACGCTTCTCAACGCGCTCACTTCGAGTAACGTTCACGCAGAGCAGCGCATGTTTGCGACGCTCGACCCGACCTCTCGCAGGCTCCGCCTGCCGCGGGAACAGGAGATCATCATCAACGACACGGTCGGTTTTATACGCGACCTGCCGCCCGACCTGCTCGCCGCTTTCCGCGCCACGCTCGAAGAGATTAGCGAGAGCCAGCTGCTCATACATCTCGTTGACGCAGCCAACCCACGCTGGCAGCAGCAGCTCGAATCGGTGGAAAGAATCCTGGGCGAGCTTAATTTCGGCAAGATTCCGCGACTCGTCGTCTTCAACAAAGCGGACCTCCTCGACCGCAACTCACTAGAATCCATTCTCCGCCAGGCGTCTCAGAGCGGGGCGCTCAAGGTGATAGCCATCTCCGCCACAGAGCCGCAGACCCTGCGCCCCATGCTTGAGAGCGTGAGCGCGATTCTCGCTCGGGACCTTTTGGAGAAGCCGGGTGGTCATTCGAGACAACAGGAAGAGGTCGAATACGCCGCGCAACATTAAGATGAACAGCCGTCGCCGCAAACGTTTCACTTCCCCTTTTGCCAGAGCGCGCAACGCCGTGCTCGGGTTCATCGAGCGTCCTTTCAGACGTTACTCACCGACCACACGGTTCTTCATAGGCTATGCCTTCTTCGTCATCACGACCACGCTGCTCCTCGTCACCTCTTACTCGCGCACCTACACGGAGAGCTACCAGGAAGGACTTCCAGTCAGCAGGACTGTCATCTCGCCCGCCGACATCAGTGTGATGGATTGGACCGAGACGGAGAAAAGGCGTGCCGCCGCCCGCGAAGCGGTCCGCCCCGTCTTCATCTTCGATTCGTCGTCAAGGGACACAGCCATTCAAAGCTTCACCGCCGCATGGGAAGACCTGCGCAGGCAGTCGGAGGCCCGCGGCAACAGCAATTCGAACACAGCGAAGAAGGACTTGAAGTGGATGGGGGAAGGCGACGGCCCGGTCGCGTCAGCGATTCTTGCCCACCACTTCAACCTGCTGGAGCTGGAACGCCTGACTCGCATCCTGCGCGAGGTGATGGACCGCGACATTTACAAGGACGAAGACGCCGCTCACCTCAAGCAGGACATCTCGCTCATTGATAAACGCAACCCGGGCATGCAGTCGGTCCTGGCGATGCCGCAAAGCCGCATGATCTCGCTCACGACCGCGCAGGAGAACTTGACGTCGCTTGTCTCCGCGCAGTTGACCGGGTGGACGGAAGAGGAGAAGGCTGCAATGCTCTCGGCGCTGCGGCCTCTGGTCAAGCCGACAGTCTCGTTCGACCCGGTCGTCACCAACGTCGCGCGTGAGGACGCCGCCAGGAAAGTCGAGATGGCGCACTTGCTCTTACGTCGCAACCAGATCGTCGCGCGCGAAGGCGACGTAGTCACCGGTCCGATGCTGGCGCAGCTCGAAGCGATACGCGACTACGGACGAACGGGACGCCGCTGGTGGAATCAACTCTTCGGGCTTCTCTTCATCGTTGCAGCCCTCTACTGGCTGGCCTGGAAATTCATCGAGCACAGAAGCACCGCCATCACACTCTCGTTATCCGTGAGAAGGGCCTTCATGCTGATCGGCTCGGCCGTCCTCATCCAGACGATACTGATTCGCGTCGGCCTGACTCTCACCGAGAGCATCGTCACCAGGGGCATGAATGCGCCGCTCAGCGACCCGACGATCTGGAACTTTGCTATTCCCTTCGCGTCCGCGGCGCTGCTCGTCGCCCTGCTGGTTGACACTCAGCTCGGATTAATCACGGCGCTGATGACCGCACTCTTCGCCGGATTGCTGGCGCCGACAGGCATCATGACTTCTGTTTACGCGGTCGTCTCATCTTCGGCAGCCATTTACGGCATCGGGCGCTACCGCGAGCGCCAATCCGTCACTGTCGCCGGACTCCTGGCGAGCGGAGTCAATGCGCTGACGGCCGTGGCCGTGATCGCATACGGCCAGCAGCCTTTAACGATCAAAACTATTTTCTTCGCGATGGGCTGCGGGATTCTGGGTGGGCTGCTGACGACGATCTTCACTGCGGGCGGGCTGCCGATTAACGAATCCTTCTTCGGAATCCTGACAGACGTCAAGCTCCTCGAACTATCGAACGCGGACCTGCCTGTGCTCGGGCAACTAGCCCTGCGTGCGCCGGGCACGAACCAGCACTCTCATGCCGTCGGCCAGCTCGCAGAGGATGCCTGTCGCGCCGTCGGGGCGAACCCTCTGCTCGCCCGCATCGGCGCGCTCTATCACGACATAGGGAAAACAGCAGCGCCGGAATATTTCGTAGAGAACCAGACGGGCACGAATCCGCACGACCGGCTGAAGCCGACGCAGAGCGCGCGCATCATCACGAGCCACGTCTCCTATGGCATCAAGCTCGCCAAAGAGATCGGCCTGCCGCAGAAAATCACGGACTTCATCCCGCAACACCACGGCACGCGCACCCTGCACTTTTTCCTGCGTAAGGCGCAGGCGCAGGCCAAAGAGGGCGAGGTCATTAACGAGGCGGAGTTTCGCTATCCTGGTCCGAAGCCACAGTTCAGGGAGTCTGCGATTATGATGATCGCCGATTCGTGCGAGGCGGCGGCGCGCTCTCTGGCCTACCCGAATCCGGAGAACATTCGCTCGATTGTCACCAAGATCGTTGACGCCATCATCAGCGACGGGCAACTGGACGAGTGCAACCTGACGTTGAAAGAGATCACGATGATTCGCGAGGCCATCATCACGGCGCTGACGGCCATCTATCACGCGCGCATAGATTATCCAGGCTTTAACCCGCCCGCGATTACCAGCGGCTTGACGGAACTGCCCCGCCCCGAACTGGACACGGAAGAGCGCGGCGTGAGCTACAACAAGACTTCAGAGATTCCGATTAACGAGGCCGGCGAGGTCGAGGACGAAGCGATAGTGCGTAAAGCTGTGAAACGTTAATCCGAAAAGAATAAACTCCTACCACAACCGCGATATCGAATAAGCATCAAGAGCCGCGTCAGCGCTTACGACAGCCATTTTTTCAACCATTGCTTGCGCTATCAGCATCCGGTCGAAAGGATCGCGGTGATAAAATGGTAATCCAGAAACAACATCCAGAGGTGTTAGGCTTATTGGCAAAATCTCAATATCGTTCTCTGCAAGTTGCTGCGGCAAGAAAATATTAAAGGGCTGCGCTAAGCTGAGCTTTCCGGTACTGACCTTGATGGAGATTTCCCAGAGACAAGCTATGCTCAAAAGTAAGTCCGCGTCGGATTCAAGCAAATTTTTCGCTTGCACGCTCAGACGCGGATTATCCTCAATGAACCACAAAAAGGTATGTGTATCAAGCAAAAGCTTCATTACATATACTCTGCAAAATCTTCGAGCGGCTCATCAAAATCATCGGACATGTTGATCAATCCTTTGGCGCTTCCACTCTGGCGGCGCCGTTTGACGGATGGAACTGGTACGAGCTTCACAAGATGTGTTTCATCTTTAGCAATTATCACTTCCTCGCCATTAACTGCGGCATCAATTAAGTCCGACAGGTGCGATTTCGCATCTTCCATGTTTACTTGTTGCATATCCCTTAGCCCTCTCGCCATGAGTTTAATATATTAAAAAGGAATGCTCCATATTCTTTCCAGTGAAATCCTTTATTAGTTCTCAATATATCACGGGGAGGATTCCAAACTATGCATTAACTACTGCTCTCTAAAACCGTCCTCGCAATTTTTGATATGTAATGGCGAGGTCTTCAGGGTGGACGCGCGTTTCGCCGACGGTCGTCATAAAATTCGTGTCGCCAGTCCAGCGCGGCATGATGTGCATGTGAAAGTGGTCCGCGACTCCGGCCCCTGCGGCGCGCCCCAGATTCATCCCCAGATTGAACCCGTGCGGGTGATAGACTTCACGCAACAGGCCTTGCGCCCGCTTCGTTAAATCCATCATCTCGTCCGTCGTCTCCTTCGGCGCGAAGGCAATCTCCGAAAGGTGCTCGTAGGGCACGATCATCAAATGACCGCTGATGTACGGGTAGATGTTGAGGACCACGAAGTTGTGTGTGGCGCGCGTGAGGATGAACTTGCTTTCGTCCTCGCCCTCCGCTTCGAGCATCGTGCAGAAGACGCAGCGCGAGGACTCTTCGCCGGAACCCGATTTGATGTAGTCGTAACGCCAGGGACTCCAGAGCCTGTCCATGACCGCTCACTTTCCGACTGCTGGAAAATTTAGAGAACGGGAGGCATGTGGTCATCCGTGCCGCTGTCGGGCTGTGCGGATGATGGCGTCGAGGGGGCGCTCTCTTCGTTGATTAACTCTTTGAGTTCCTTGCCCGGCTTAAAGTAGGGGACGCGCTTGGCAGGAATGTTGACGGGGTCGCCCGTCTTCGGGTTGCGGCCACGCCGCGCGCCGCGCTCGCGTACGCGGAAACTCCCGAAGCCGCGCAATTCGATCTTCTCACCGTGATTCAAGGTTTCGATAATGCTCTCAAAGACTATCTCGACGAGCCTTTCAGCGTCCTTTTTGGTGAGTTCAGCCGCCCGCGCGACGTCTTCCACCAGTTCCGCTTTAGTCATAGCGTCACCTCGCTGTATCCAAGACAAAGGCCATGGGCCGCAAAGCCTTAAAAGGCCAAATGGAGTAGATTCAACCACTCAAAAGTGAGGATAATCGCGCACGCCGTACAGTAGCAGAAAAGGCGGCCTCCCGCAAGACAAACTATACGCGGCCAATGTGTTAGGGCAGGCAGGAGGCAGAAGAGATGACGAAGCCCCGCGAGGGGCGGCAGAGTTTAGCCCAGGGCGCAAGCCATTAGTATCTACACAAGTATTGATAGATGTTTGGGAATCATTGAACTATCTCGAAAACCTGCAAAAATCTTAGGAAAAACGGATCGAACAAATTCAGGTCTGATCTTTGCTGCGCTCTGGTCACTTTCCCAAGTAGTCAGAAATCCTAAGAAAAATGGAGGTTTCTGACTTGTGTAGATACTAATGGCGTAAGCCCTGGGTTAAGACGCAAACAAAATATTTGAGCCCCGGCAGGGGCGACCGTCTAAAGCCCAGGGCGTTAGCCCTGGGTCACCAGCAGGAAGAAAAAGAAAAGCCCATGCGAATGGGCGTCAGCCCGTGCACGACCGCATGCAATTTCAAGGGCTGTCGCCCGCTGACGCGGGCTTGCATTTCAACTCGGCGTTGTGACCCAGGGCTGACGCCCTGGGCTTTATTCTGCCGCCCCTCGCGGGGCTCCGGCATCTTTGCTTTTGCGCCAGCTGTTAGAAATGAAGCGAACTGAGGACTACTCTTTGTTCTCTTCCTCGGAAGAGGAACTGCTCGAAGCCGGGCTGAAGTCGGCCAGTTCGCCCAGCGAAGCCATCCCGCTTTTCACCTCGGTCGAATAAGTTTTGGTGTCCAGGATTGGCTCGTCCGACGTGGCCGCGCGGGCCGAAAGTCCGATCTTCTTATTCTCCGGATCGATCCTGAGAATTTTGAAATCCATCTCCTGCCCGAGTTGGACGACATCTTCCGGTTTGTCCACACGCTCTTCCGAAAGTTCGGAGATGTGGCAGAGGCCCTCCAGATTGTCGTCCAGTTCCACGAACGCGCCAAAGTTTGCGAAGCGTGCGATCTTGCCCCGAACAACATCACCGGGCTTGTGCGCCGTCACGAAACGCTCCCAGGCGTTCGGCTCAAGGTCCTTGATCGAGAGCGAAAGCCTGCGGTTCTCCGCGTCAATACTGGTGATGACGGCCTCTATCTCCTGCCCCTTTTTCAGAACCTCGCCAGGGTGCTTGATGCGCTTGGCCCAGGAGATGTCCGAGACGTGTACGAGCCCGTCAACGCCGTCCTCGACTTCGATGAACGCCCCGAAGTCAGTCAGGTTGCGGACGCGCCCCTTGACGCGCGAGCCGATCTGATATCGGTCCTTCAAGGTCTGCCAGGGGTTGGACTGGACCTGCTTCATCCCCAAACTGATACGCCGCGCCTTCGGATCAATGCTCAGGACTTCGACCTCCACGTCGTCGCCAGGGTTGACCAGCTTCGAGGGGTGTTTGACGCGCTTCGACCAGCTCATCTCCGAAACGTGAACGAGTCCTTCGATGCCCGGCTCAAGCTCTATGAACGCGCCGTAATCGGCCACAGACGCCACTTTGCCGTTGAGGCGGCGGCCTACCGGATAGCGTTCTTCGATGCTGCTCCAGGGGTCCGGAAGCAACTGCTTATACCCGAGGGAGACGCGTTCGCGGTCGCGGTCGAACTTCAGGACCTTAACCTGGACCGTATCGCCGACCTTGAAAAGCTCGTTGGGATTTTGCAGCCGCCCCCACGACATGTCCGTGACGTGGAGCAGGCCGTCAATGCCGCCCAGGTCAACGAACGCCCCGTAGTCGGTCAGGTTTTTAATCTGACCCTCGACGATGATGTCCTCTTCGATCTGGTTGAGCGTCTGCCCCTTCTTGCCCTCGTTCTGCTCTTCGATTACGGCCTTGCGCGAAAGGACGACGTTCGAGCGCTTGCGGTTGAGCTTGATGACCTTCGCTTCGACTTCCTGGTTACGAAGGCTATCGAGGTTGCGCACGGGTCGCGTGTCAACCTGGGAGCCGGGCAGGAAAGCCGGGATGCCGTCAATGTCAACGCGCAACCCGCCCTTGATGCGCTCCGTGATGCGCCCCTTGATGGGCGTTCCAGACGCGTAAGCCTTTTCCAGATCATCCCAGGCCTTCATTCGCACGGCGTCGGCGCGTGACAAGACGGGGAAGCCCTCGCTCGTCTCCATGCTCTTGACGAGCACGTCAACTTCGTCGCCGGCCTTGACCGTCAGTTGCCCGCCCTCCATGAACTCTGCCTGGTTGACGATGCCTTCGGACTTATAGCCAAAGTCAATGACGACGCCTCGTTCGGTGACGCCGACGACCGTGCCGCGCACGACCTCGCCCTCGTGGAAGCCGGCCTGTTCCTGCTCGAACTGTTCGAGCATCGCACCGAAATCCGAGCGCGATTCTTCTTCGTCTTCGTCAACAGTTGTGCCGGAAGGCGTGTCTGTCTCGGCCGAAGGCTTGGACGGAGCGGCCGCAGCCTGTGCGCCCGCAGCCTGTTGATTTGTGGTTTGCGGCGTAGATACTGTCTCGCCGGTTGATGGTTGATTGTCTGTCACCTCGCCGTCAGACGGCTTGGTTTCTTCAATTGACATGCGGATTCTTTGCCAGACCCCTCCTAAAGATTGCAGCGCTGTTGTTCGAGCCTTTGAAGCGCCATCCCCGGTTTGACCAACTGGTCCCGCCTGGGCGCGTGTTCACACGCGCGGCGGACGCGAAAGAGCGGCCTCTTTCTAAGAGCTATGGTGATCTCGGTCGGATTAGCGAATTGAGGTGAGAGGGAATGCGAGCCGTTGAGATTTGGAAAAGGAGGTTAATTAAAGTTTTCGATTTCCGTCGTGCCCGTAGTCACCCTTCTGCTCCGACCTGAATCACCAGCCGCTTGACCGGGTAGGGCTGAAATTTACACGCCGTAATGGGGCATGTCAAGGCGTAAAACTGTAGGCGGAAGGCAGTAAGCAGAAGGCAGCCGGGACTAAAACCTGCATTTCCTGCCTTCTGCCTACTGCCTTCCGTCTTCTTATTGTTCTCACTGACTACCGCCGTAAGAGGCAGTTCCGCCGCGCTCGGCGACATAAATCCCGGCCGAATGTGAGCCCACGAAGAGCCTGTTCGGGTTCGATGAATCGAAGGCCAGAGCCCAGATCCGCTGGCTCGGAAGGCGCGCATTGCTCGGGTCAATACGCATCCAGGTCATCCCGGCATCGGTCGAGCGATAAATACCGCCGCTGTTCAAAGTCGTGCTGCCACCGCCCTGATTCTGGTAGGCGTTGCCGACGAAAATCTCGTTGCCGTTCTGCGGGTTGATAATAATACTGGCGTAATCGCCGTAAGGCAGATTGCCGCCGCGACGCATCCAGCGCTCACCGCCATCATGCGAGATGAAGAGCGACTGCTTTGTCCCGACATAGATGAAGGCGGAGCGCTGCGGGTCCTGCTTGATGGCGCTGATGGGGACGTTGGTCGGGATGTACGAGACCTGTCGCCAGGTCTGCCCCCCGTCGCGCGAAACGAGCACGCCCGAAGTTGCCGTGCCGACCCAGATGGTGCTCTGATTCTGAGCGCTGGTCGAGATCGCGGTCGTGCGTGGATCGGCGCCGGGGCCGTAGGAAAGCTTCTCCCACCCGCGCGCCGGATCAAAGGTGCGGTAAAGCCCAGCGTTGGTTGCGGCAAGAATCCCTGTCCGCCCGTTCTCGTCCCAGGTGTGCGCCAGCGCGTTGATCATGTCGGTGAGGAAGAAGGTCGGCGTCGGCAATTTACCGGCGGGGGTGGAAGTCCCTATGCCGCCAGCGAGGCCGAGCGTGGCGAGCGTGGCGTCGTCAAGTTTTCCTGAGACGGGAATGCCTTTATCGTTCTGGAACTGCCTGATGACGGCGACGGTCCGCGTTCCGGCGACACCGTCGGGCGTGCCGACATCGTAGCCGGCCGCGTTCAGAGCCTCCTGCGCCCGTTTCACTAAATCATCGGGGCGCTTTGCGGCGGAGGTTGCAGCCGCTTTTTTCCTTCCGGTCGTTGCCTTCTTCCCTCCCCCTGGCTCGGCTTTCGGCGAGCCCAGGGGCGACCATGAAGCGCCGCGGTCCGTCGAGCGGTAAACTCCGTAGTTGGTTCCGAGATAAATGACGTTGCCGTCGCGCGGGTCCTGCAGGATTGAATAGCTGATGACGCGGTTCACCTGCATGTTACGCATCGAGGGCTGCCACGTCAGACCGTTATCGTTACTGATGAAGAAGAAGCCACCGCCGGTCGTCGTGTTGATCGTCGTCGCGTAGACTCTTCCGGGCTTTTCGCGGTCCGGGAGAATGGTATTGGCGAAGCGCCCGCTGTAGCCGCCGTTGCTCGGGACAAAATTTTTGCCGCCGTCGTGTGAGACCATCACGCCATAATTGTTCGTCCCGATAAAGATGGTTTGCGGATTGCTCGGATGTACGGCGATGGAGTTGATCTCAAGCTGCTTGGAGGTCGTCAGCGTCCAGGACTCGCCGCCGTTTTGTGAGCGCCAGAAACCTTCTGTCGTTCCGGCGAAGACGACGCCCGCAACCGAAGGATGCTGGAGGATTGCCCGCGTGCGGCGCGACTGCGAGGGGATACCCTGAACTTTACGCCAGCTGGCGCCCGCGTTCTTCGTCTCGTAGATGCCGCTGCACGCCGAGGCGATAACGTGATCCGCATTGCGCGGGTCTATATCAATGGCGAAGATGTCTGAGTCGTCAATGATTCCGTTCTTGATGTTAGCCCACGTCTGCCCGCCGTCAGAAGTTTTGTAGGGTAGATACCATGTGCCGGCGTAGATCACCTCAGCGTTGCGCGGGTCAATGGCCAACGATTCGACGTTGATCAGACCGGGAGTCGCAGCCGTCGGAATCTGCATCCAGGTTTCGCCTGAATCCATCGAACGAAAGAGGCCGCGGTTCGTCCCGACGATTATCATGTTGGGATTTTTGGAGGACTGCGTCATCGAGTGCAGAGCCTCTTCTTTGAGCGCAGGCGCTTCGCGCCAGGTCCGCCCGCCGTCCACAGATTTGAAAAACCCGCCGGGCTCTTTGTGGCGATGGCCCGCCATGTAAAGCATGCGCGAGTCGCGCGGGTCAACGATAATATGATCAACGAAAAGTTTCGGACGATTGAAATTGTAGAGCAGCCGCCAATTCTGGCCGCCGTCGGTCGAGGTGTAAATTTGCCCGTCGAGCGTGCCGAAATAGAAGCGCTGGGGATCGTTCGGATCAACCACCAGGGCGCGGACATCGCCGCCCGATGGTCCGGAGATGCGCCAATCCATAGCGTACTGCGCGGACGCCGGAGCTTCCGGCTCGTTATTATCCGCGCTCACGGCTTGAACGCGCGCTCGCTCGACGAACGCGAAAGCCAGTAGAACAAGGAGAGTGAAGAACAAAAGAGAGCGTCTTGCCAGTCGGGTTATCATCATCATCAGTATTATCTCCGCCTTTGGATTAACAGGTTATCTCCTCTAGAGGCCTCCGGGCCGCAATTATAGAGTATCGAAGCGCGCCTTGCTACTAACGGGAGCAAAGCTGGGACCGTTCTCTTACGATGCGGGACGAAGAAACAGTCGTTGTATTGCGAAAGCACTACCTTCCGCCGGACAAAACGAAGCGGGCGATGCTTCCCTAAGAAGCATCGCCCGCGTTTCGGAAGAGGTCGCGCCTGCGGTTGATTGAAGACGCGAGCGTTAATTAATTACTCCTCGCCACGACGACCGCGACGACGTGCGCGACGACGATAGGTCCTCGGCGCAGGCTTGCACTCTGGGCAGGGCGACACCGTCGCCGAATTGGTCGGCGTCGGAGCACCAGCACCCGTCGGGCAAATCCAGAGCTCGACCGTCAGCTGTTCGCGGCAGCCGCCGTTGATTACCGTGAGTCGGCCGCGATCAATACCGCGGTTGTTCACGAGATAATCAATGGCGCGCGTTGAGCGCTGGTCGCCTTCGGTATCGCACGAGCCGAAGATGACGTAGTAGCCCTGCGTACCAGGCTCTTGCTGCAACTGGATGGCGAAGTTGTCGAGTCTCGCCTTCTCATCGTTGAAGCGAAGATCTGCGTACCCGTCAAATTGACGACATCCCGGAGGCACACCGACCGTGAACGAGCAGGACGCTGAATTGGTCGGGCAGGATGGATCAATGCCGCCAATATTGACAGTCGCCGTGATCGTCTGGCCGCCAGCGCCGGTCGTATCTATGGTGATCGAAGGCGTGCCCTGACCGCCGCTGATGCTGCCGCCAGAGACAGACCAGTTGTAGGTGTAGGACGCATTCGGATTACCACCAGTAACGTTGACGCTAACTGTCGCGGGCTGACCTTGCTGGATAACGTCCGTCGGACAGTAGATGGCAATCTCCGGACACGGCGGGACGCAGCAGTTCGGCGCTGGCTCTGCCACCGTGACGGTGGTTGAAGAGAAGGCCACGCAGCCGCAGCCGTCGTCAACTTCGACCGTCGAAGTGTAGGTGCCGGGCTGAACGCCAGTCAGGTCCCAGGTCACGTTGGCGCCGTCGCCAGTGATGCGGCCGCCCGTGGTCGTGTACGTGTAAAGCAGCGTATCGCCGTCCGGGTCCGTCGCGTTGGCCGAGAGCTGCACAGTGGTCGGAGTGCCGACCGTGCAGTTCGGTTGCGGGCTTGTTCCCGGCGGGCAAGGCAGAGTGATTGTTGAATACGACGCCGACAGAGTCACGGTCGGCGGCTGGTTCGGCAGATACTCGGGCGTGCGCGGATTGCGACGTCCGATCCAGAACTGCCCGATGAAGCCGTTGGCGTCCTCAGATTCAAGGAAGCCGCGCGGGAAGCCGCCCGTGGTCGCCGGAACAGTTGTCGCGGGAATGACCGTGATGGGCTGCGGCCCCGGCGGGTTCACGTTAGTGATCTGATTGACGGTGGTGGTGGCATCGCGCCCCTCAAACAGCGAGCGATCCTGCTGGTTGAGATGCAGGCGATATGCAAGGCCGAAGCCCATCCAACGACGCGGATAGATCTTCACGCCTGCCAGCGCATCCACGGGACTGTTCTCGAAGGCATTCGGCGTGCGACCGCCGACATACTGCGTCGAGCGCAGTTCCAGCACGGGCTGGAAGTACTTGTTGATCGGGAAGTCGAAGCCGACGCCCGCGATGAACTCGTCCGGTCTATCGAGCAGCGTGAACTCACCCGACGGGAACGTGCCCTTCGGGTTGCTGTTCAGGATGTAGCCGAGGTTGGCAGAGACGTTGACCGAGCGGCTCAGACGACCGTCCACGAAGAGGATCAGACCGAAGTCGCCGATGTCGCCGCCAGGGCCTGCGCCACGCTGCATCTGATTGAAGCCGCTGGCATCGTCCGCCTTGTCAGGCCAGAAGCGATAGAACGGAATGATGCCGACGCCCAGAGGGTTGTTCGGCCCCGTCCAGCGCCACTTGGCACCGATCACATAGTTCGTAAAGCTCGACTCGCCGTAGAGACGATTGATGAACGGCGCATCGGGCAGGTACGCAGGCGCGATGGTGAACGTCGCCGGCACTGTGATCGGATTGGTCAGAAGCGTTATCGGAAGCGTATTTGTCGCCAGGACGATGCCCGGCAGGATGCCTCCGACCACCGAGCCGATGCCCGGGAAGTTGTCAGCCGGCCCGAAGTTGCCGCTGTTTGATTGAGCGACGGGC
>Ga0268243_1000053_pt1 | contig 43846 bp, 45 predicted proteins | sample BulsoiMagMametaG_FD_200254 | JGI IMG/M metagenome (GOLD analysis project Ga0268243, IMG submission 200254) | Bulk soil microbial communities from Mexico - Magueyal (Ma) metaG (v2) (version 2) | ecosystem: Environmental > Terrestrial > Soil > Agricultural land | place: Mexico: Magueyal...
ATCAGACCTGAATTTGTTCGATCCGTTTTTCCTAAGATTTTTGCAGGTTTTCGAGATAGTTCAATGATTCCCAAACATCTATCAATACTTGTGTAGATACTAATGGCTGACGCCCTGGGCTTTATGCTGTCGCCCGCTCTCGCGGGCTTAATATTCTTTGTAAACTATCTTAACCCCGTGCTTACGCACGGGGCTTTATGCTGCCGCTCACTCACGTGAGCTAAGACAATTCTACCTAATATAAATCGGGTTCGAGATAATCCAGGGCTTGTCTTTGACGAGCGTGCCGAGCTGTGTGAGATAGACTTCGACGCGATAGATGCCGCGCTCCGTGACGGTGTATTCCTTCCTTGATGTTCCGTCCTCATCTTTTATGGCCTGGCCGTCTTTGATGAGCAGGACTCGCGCCCTGACGGGCGTCGTCACGGCCAGCCGTATTCCATCTTCAAACTCTACGTCGTCGCCCATGATCCGCTTGCCTTTACTTGTTTCGGCTGTGAAGGTGAAGCCAGTCGAATCGCCGAAAAGATCGAAGGCGATGTAGCAGTGGCCGCTCTTGAGCGCCGCGAGAAGCGTCTCTTCGGTCAGAGCTTCCTCTTTTTCAATCAGCACATGATTGCGGACCACGCTGAAGGTCCGCTCGTATGGGTCCAGGTGAACGCCGACGAGACGCTTGCCGGTCAGGTCGCCCAAACGGAAGCCGACGTTCGAGTGGGCGTCGTTTCCGGCGACGGCGACGATCTTTCGATTCTGCGCGCGCAGCAGCTCGTCCCATCTCTTCAACTCCTCATTCGGCTTCTCATAGAAGCGCGCGAACATCAGGTCCGGGTAGCTCCAGTAAGACCAGAGCCAATCGAAGAAGGTGACGAAGTAGCTGATCTTCTTCGTGTTCGTGTAAAGGTTATAGACCTCCATTCCGTCGTAATCGGTCACGTCCCAGCTCTGAAACTCATGCGGGTAGGCGATGAACGACAGGCTGCCGAGAGATTTCTGGCGCGTGAGCATCTCCTGACTTCCGATTGTGTTTGCGCTGGCAGCCTCAGCGCTGCCGGGCACGAGCAGAAAGCGGTCATGGCTCGCCGTGTTGACCTCGTTGCCGTTGACGAAGAGGACGCCGCCGTGCACGCCTTTCAAAGTCATTTGAGAGGTGTCGAACAGTGAGGAGGTGTGTTCGGTCATCACGACGAAGCTGAGGTTGTTGCGGTTGGCAGCCTCTATGATCTCCGTGAAATTCCCTAGGCTGTGCCCGCCGAGGCTGGAGTGAACGTGGATGACGCCTTTGTAGTCGGCATAAGCGCTCTGGTTTTGATCAACGACGCGCTCGGCGTTAACCTGCCGAATCGCGCGGTAAAGATAGCCCAGGCGAATGCGCCTGTAGATGAAGGGAATCTGAAAGAGAAGGAAGACGGCGAGCGCGATGAGCGTGATTCTCTTCCAACGCTTCATCTCTTTCCAGTTCGGCTTTTTCCACTTCCACTTCCACTTCATCTTTTAACTCTTCGCTTCTAATCTTCGTCCACGAAATCAACGGAGACAACGTGCTCACTGATGTTGCGTCCCAGGTTGACGACCAGAATGTGCTCTGGATGGACCGTGTAGGCGTCGAGCGCCGCGCGGTCGCGGAAAGTCGCGACGAGGCCCGTGTCGTAAGAGCGCGGCAGGTGAAGCACGTCGGTGCCGACGCTGAAGCTCTCAATCTCCGGGATGATGGAAGCCAGACGCCTGAGCCGTTTGATGTGCTCTTCGCGCACGTCTTGCTCTGCGTCGGCGCGGTATTTCCAGACGACAATATGAGTCAGCATATCTCTAATTCTCTAGGTAGGGACGACCATCTCGGGTGTGTCTCGCCTCTGTTATTAGCCCGCGCCAGCGGGCGGCCGTCTAAAGCCCAGGGCGCAAGCCCTGGGTAACAGTCGTGAAGAAATATTAAAGCCCATGAAATGGGCGACAGCCTTTTAGCTGCCTGTCATTCAATCGGGTGCCGCCCGCTCTCGCGGGCTTGCGTTTCAAACTATCGTACGTGACCCAGGGCTTGCACCCTGGGCTTTATGCTATCGCCCATTTCATGGGCTGAAAACAGGCTGCCTATCTTACTTCAAAAATTTATCGAACCACGCGAGGGTTCTTTCCAGGGCATCAAGACGGTGAAGCGGCTCACGCAGTCCGTGGCCTTCGCGCGGGTAGCGCACGAGCACAGTCTCTATCCCGCGCCGTTTGAGCGCCGTGTACATCTCTTCGGCCTGCGTGATGTGCACGTCGTTGTCCTGCTCGCCGTGAATCAGGAGCAGGGGCGTCTGCGCCTGCCTGACGTACCGGAGCGGAGACCAGCGCCACAGGAGATCATAATCATCCCACGGGAAGCCGCCAAACTCCGCGTGAATCAGGTCCTGGTAAAGCGAGGTCGCGTAAAAACTGATGAGGTTGCTCACAGAGGCTGAGGCGACTGCGGCCTTGAAGCGCGGCGTCTGCGTCACGATCCAGTTGGTCATAAAGCCGCCGTAGGATCCGCCCGTGACGCCCAGACGGTCCGCGTCAATCCACGAATACTTTTGCAGAACCTCGTCAACGCCCAGCATCAAATCGCGGTAATCGCCGCCGCCCCACTCTCGCAAGGTCCCGTCGGAGAATTTCTGGCCGTAGCCGCTTGATCCGCGCGGATTCAGGTAGAGCACTGCGTAGCCGCGCGCCGCATAAGCCTGGAAGGTCGGATTAAAGCCCCAGCCGTACATCCCGTGCGGCCCGCCGTGGATGCTCAGGATGAGCGGGTAGCGCCGGTCCGCGCGCCAGCCGACGGGCTTCAGCAGCCAGCCTTGAATCGGCGTGCCGTCGAAGCTCTCGAACTTAATCTCTTCCGGTTCGGAGAGGAGAAGTTGGCGCGCGAGTCGAACGTTGTGCCCGCTCAGTCGTCCGACAGGCAAGCCGGAACCGAGGGCCAGAGAGACTTCCGCCGGATTGACGGCGTCGCTCAGCGTGAAAGCGATGGGGACGAAACCGAGCCCACGCCCGACTCCGCCGACGTTGATATACTTGTAGGCGAGGCTGAAGTTTCCTATCTGGAATGGGCGAGACTCTCGCATATTTCTGATCTCGTCTGTCTCCGCGCTGGATGGTCTGCCTGTTACAAACAGGCTGCGCATCTCCCTGTTCGGATCGCCCCACATCGTAAAGGCATGAATGCGCCTGTCATTCAAGCTGATGAAGTGGATGGTCGTCCGTCCGTGATCGCCCGCAAGATAAAAGATAGCGTTGCTGCCGGGCGCCCAGCGCGGACTGCGCGCGCGGCGATCCTGCGCGGCGGTAAGTTCGCGCCCTACGCCATTGCTCACTGTCGCTTCGATCACCCAGACGTGCGTATCTTCGGCGACGCTGTCAATCGTCGTCACGTCTCGCTTCGTCGCCGTGTAAGCGATCCATTTGCCGTCGGGCGACCAGGTGGGCTCGTACTCGCACCCTTTGGTCTCCGTGATCTGGCGGACGCGCCCGTTCATGTCAACGGCGAAGATGTCTGAGTTGTTGTTGGCATCCGGGTCCGCCTCGTGATTGGAGAGAAAGGCTATCTCGTCGCCGCGCGGATTCCACGTCACGGCGTGGTCGTAAAAGGGCCCGGTCGTCAACCGGCGATACGACGTGTCCTCGAACGAAGCGTCAGCGTATGCGACCCAGACATGCGTGCGCATCCGGTCCGAAAAAGAGGTGCGCGATTTGTACCGGATACGGTCCACGACGCGCGGGTCGTCCGCGCCCCCGGTGCGCGAGGGCTCGGGCGCTCCTCCGACCACCTCCGCGTCCATTTTCTCCTCGGTCGCGTTGATGAAAGCGATGCGGCTCGAATCGGGTGCCCAGGCGAAGGACTCGCCCGCATAAGGGATGAAGAAGTTGGTCTCTTTGACGGGCGCAACGAAGCGCACCTGACGCGGCGCGAGCTTCAAAACCCAGAGGCCGCGCTGCGTCTCCTTCGAGCCGAGAAAGGCTATGCGCTTCCCGTCGGGCGACCAGCGCGGGTTGGAGCCGCTGAATCCGTCCGGCAGCAGCGGCTCGGCTGAGCTCGCAGCGACTGGTAAATCTCTTCTGCCGCCCGTTCCTCCCGCAGGCTGATTGACGCGCGCGAGCCAGAGCGTCGAGCGCGTCGCGTTCTCTTTAATGGTCGAGACCGTGTAAACGACCCAGACCCCGTCGGGCGAGATCTGCGCGTCGCTCACGTTCGCGAGGCGCAAGGTGTCTGCGGGAGTCATCGCGCTCTGCGCCAGCACTTGCGATGCTTGCGCTACCAAACAGATAATGCACCAGAAAAGAATTCTCTTTTTCATTACAAAAGATGGTTGCCTCCCTCTTTGCGCCTTTGCGTCTTTGCGTGAAACTATTCTCGCAAACCATTCACAATCCTTGTTATTCCATCCTTGATCAACGCAGCCCCAAAGTTAATCAACAACCCGAGACGTTTGTCAGCCACTCGAAGATAAGTCAACAACTGCTTCTTATGCACAGGGGCAATGACTTCCACAGATTTTATTTCAACGATTACCTTTCTTCCCACAACAAGGTCCGCCCTGAAGCCGTCATCCATTCTTACTTCTTCATAGATGAGAGGAATAGGCTGCTGACGGGCTACGTGCAGCCCGCGGTTTGTCAACTCATAAGCTAGAACCGTTTCATAGACCGATTCCAAGAGTCCTGGCCCAAGAGTAGTGTGGATTTTATACGAGGAGTTAACGATTTCTCTGGCGATGTCGTTTTCAGTCATAGCATTTGCCTCACGCAAAGACGCAAAGGCGCAAAGAGGAATGACTAAACAAGACGCGCTAATTCTTCGTTCAAAAGCTGCCACGCGCGCCTGATGTGTTCTTCGGTGGTGCGTATGTTACCGATGGAGAGTCGCAGTGTAAAAGCGTCTTTGATGCGCGTGTGGGAGAGAAAAATCTGGCCGCTCGCGTTGACGTTGTTCAGGAGCGATTCGTTGAGCGCGTTGAGGCGCGTCTCTCTCTCTTCTTCCGTTTCTCCTTCGACGCGCGGGGCGGCGCGGAAACAGAGGAGCGCGAAGGGCACTGGCGCAAGCATCTCCCAGTCGGGCGCGTCCGTAATCCAACCTTTGAGAAGCTGCGCGAGGCGGCAATGTTCGCGGATGCGTGCGGCCAGGCCGTGGTGTCCGAAGTAGCGAATAATCATCCAGAGTTTCAGGGCTCGAAATCGGCGGCCAAGCTGGATGCCGTATTCGGAGCCGTTGCGGACCGTTTCCGCTTCGCTAGTCTCAAGGTACGCCGGGGGGACGAGCGAGAAGGCGCGGCGCAGCGTCTCCATGTGGCGGCAGTAAAGGACCGAAAGATCGAAGGGCGTGAAGAGCCATTTGTGCGGGTTGGTGACGAGGGAGTCCGCGCGCTCTGCCCCGTCGAGAATCTGCCGCATCTCCGGGAGAATCGCGGCCGATCCGGCGTAGGCCGCGTCAACGTGCAGCCAGAGTTGATGCTCCGCGCAAATCAACGCAATCGCCGGCACAGGGTCAATGCTCGAAGTCGAGGTCGTGCCGACTGTGGCGACCACGCAGAAGGGAAGCACGCCGTCACGTTTGTCCTCCTCGATGGCGCGCGCGAGCGCCAGCGGGTCCATGCGAAATTCCTCATCGGTCCGAACTTTGCGCACGGAGCGCAGCCCGAGCCCCAGCGTGATGGTCGCTTTCTCGATGGATGAATGGGCTTGGTCCGAGACGTACACTCTGAGGAGCGGAAGGTCCGCGCGCCCGCTCATCCCGTCTTCACGGATGCGCAGGTTCAGTCGCTCGCGCGCCGCAGCAATCGCGTGCATGGAGGCGACCGATGCCGTGTCGTAGATGATGCCGTCAAGCCCAGCGTCCAGTCCCATCATCTGGCGGAGCCAGTCGAGCGCGACCTGCTCAAGCTCTATCGCGGCGGGGCTCGTGCGCCAGAGCATCCCTTTAACGTCGAAGGCGGCCGTCAGGAGTTCGCCGAGGATGCCTGGACCGGATGAAGAGGTGGCGAAGTAGGCGTAGAAGGAGGGATGATTCCAGTGTGTCAGCGCGCGTGGGATGAAATGATCAAAGTCACCGAGAATTGTCGCAAACGCTTCGCCTTCGTCTGGCGGTGAAGAGGGAAGTTGCGACATCAGTTCACCGGGTCTGACCTGTGCGAGAACCGGGCGCTCGCCGACAGTTGAAAGATAATCGCTGACCCAGTCAATCACCTCGTGGCCGAAGCGACGGAATTCAGCCGCGCTCATGTCGCCAAGCTCTGGCGCGAAGCCTTCTGATTTCTCTCTCATGATAATGACACCGGGCTATGAAGGATGGAGATTTCAGACGAACTATACAACCGCGCAGAAGAAAAGGGGTAGCTTTACGGAAAAGCTACCCCTTCAACAGCATCTCTTTTCGGAGACGGACCTCATCCGGCTCTGTACAAAACCATGGAGTCGCCATAGACCATGCGGTTGTTGTCCAGAAAGCCCACCCGAAAAGTCTCGCCCGCAATCATGCGGACCTCAACCCCCTGGAATACTTTCGGTGAGTAGTCTTTGATGTCTCGCCTGAGCACGCCCGGTTGCAGGAAATAATAGACGCCGGTTTGCTGCGTGGCACCCCAGCCGGGGCACTCGACCATTGACGAATATTGGCCGTTCGGCTGATAGACATCTTCGCCCTGGCACTGGGTGCCGTGATATTGAGTGGTGTAGCGCCAGACGCCGACGATTGTGGCGTCGTTTTGCGGCGCGGCAGGCTGTTGCAGCTGTGCATTGCCGCTGTCGCTATATTTTGCTGCGGCCTCAGTCGAAGCCAGGCGTGGCGGTTCGTTCGCTTCGGGCGCATTAGACGTGTTGGCTGAGCCGCCCTTCTGGTCCGCGCGAGCTTCCTCCTGCGCCGCGGGCTTACTGTTGGCCTGAGCCGTTCCGTTTGCGTTCTGGGTCGAAGATTTACTACAGCCCGCTGCTAAGAGCGCTGAGAGGCAGAAAGCCGCCAGCAGAACTTTACTGAAAAGTTGAAAGTGGGTTTTAGCTTCAGTCGGTTTCATCTCTTTTTCTCCATTCATAAGATTGCCCGTTCAAGCTTCAAGCGAAGCTTCCGTTACTCTTCTGGCGACAACGCTGTGGGTCGCCCTTCTCTTTGAGCCGAAAGTTTCAACTGCTCTATTAAGGTAACGCGCAAAGGAGTGATGAAAAGGCTAGCCGTTCGGCAAGATAATTTCGCTTGATAAGAAATCGCACGAAAACGGAGCGCGCACCGTTTCGTGTGAGGACTCCAGACTGTCTCCCGGACCATTGAAACTGACCCTGCCATTTCTCCACATCTCAAATCTGCCAGTCAACGCAACTTTCTTCAGCCTCAGCGTCTCGTTTCCGTGTAGAGATAGATTGCTGTGCGGCGAACGGCGTGTTTGCTATACTTGGCCGCCAGAGAGCCGTTCTCGACGTCAGACCTGCCGCGTGAGGTTTCAAAATTCAGTGCCCCCGCCCGATGTCACTGAGATTCTTCAAGAGGTGCGCGCCGGCGACAAAGATGCGCCAGCGCGCTTGATCCCGCTTGTTTATGACGAACTGCGTCGGCTGGCAGATTATTACCTGCGGCAGGAGCGCCCCGACCACACTTTGCAACCCACGGCGCTCGTTCACGAGGCTTATCTCAAGCTCATTGACCAGACGCGCGTTGACTGGCAGAACCGCGCGCACTTCTTCAGCGTCGCCGCACAAGTGATGCGCCGCATCCTGGTTGACCACGCGCGCCGCCACAAGGCTATGAAGCGCGGCGGCTTCCAGCAAAAGCTCTCGCTGGATGAGGCTGTGGATTACTCGGAGTCGAGCGACGTTGACCTCGTTGCGCTCGACGATGCGCTCAATGCCCTGGAGCAACTGGACGAGCGGCAAAGTCGAATCGTCGAGCTCAGATTCTTCGGCGGGCTGACCATTGAAGAGACTGCCGAGGCGATTGGCGTTTCGCCCGCCACTGTCAAAGCTGATTGGAGCATGGCGAAAGCCTGGCTGCGGCTGGAGATCGGCAGAGGTTACCAGCATGGCGATGTCGTCTGAAGAGTGGATGAAGCTCAAGGACCTGTGACGCACTACCGTCCAGTATGAGTCGCGAAAACGCGCGCCCTTTTTTGCTCCCTGAGAACAGAGGCCGGAGAAAGATTGGGCAAGGAGCGTTCCTTGAAGCCGCCCAGCCCGTAGATAATTCCCTCGACACGCGGCTGCAAATAGGTATAATGCGCGTCGTTCGACCGCATTAATGTATTGCCGTGCTTTTATCGCGCGCCGTGCTGTTCTCGTTTCGCTAAGAGGACACGGCTAGAACTATCTGGACCTGAAAAAGCATTTACCTCATAGCTCCGGGTGCAGATGCTTGTACATCTGCTTGGGTAAGCACTTTGCAGGGAAGGCTAAAGATTTTGCGAAACGGCACGAATCGCGTATTATTCGGCCATTCTTCAAAAGGTTATCAATCGGGGCTTAAGTTCTATTGATCGAATCTCTGCGCGGCGGCTGGATAAATGGCCGCTTGAAACATGAAATCTGAAAGGAGCTTGGGCCGCTTTAACAAAGCCGCTCAATTCAGTAAATAAGCATGAGAAAAATAATCGCGCTGACGCTCGCCCTGGCGCTGACATTTCTCTTCGGTTGTCAGAAAAAAGGCGCTGGCAATACAGTGAAAGTTGGCGTCTTTATGCCGCAAACCGGGGCCACTGCCACTTTCGGCATCTCTTCGGTTAACGCCATCCAGATGGCGACCGAAGAGACCAATGCTGCGGGCGGAATCAACGGGAAACAGATCGAGTTGGTCGTGTACGATGATCGTTCCGACCTGCAAGAGGCGGCCACTGTTGTCACCAAGCTGACGACGCAGGATCAAGTCAGCGCGATTTTAGGCGAAGTCGCCAGCACGCGGTCCATTGCCGCCGCGCCCATTGCGCAGGGCGCTAAAATACCGATGCTGACGCCCTCTTCAACTAACCCTGAAGTGACGAAAAAGGGCGACTACATCTTCCGCTCCTGTTTTACAGACCCCGTGCAGGGCGACGCCATCGCCAGGTTCGCTTACAACAAGCTGAATGCGAGACGCGCAGCCCTGTTAATTGATAAGAAACAGGATTACTCGGTCGGACTCGGCAACTTCATCAAAGAATCGTTCACTAAAGCCGGAGGCCAGATCGTCATCGAGGAGTATTACCAGGAGGGCGACTCAGACTTTAATGCTCAGTTGACTTCGATCAAGGGTAAGAACCCGGATGTCATCTTCGTCCCGGGCTATTACACCGAGATCGGTCTGGTCGCGCAGCAGGCGAAGAGGCAGGGCGTCACTGCTCCGCTTGTCGGCGGCGACGGCTGGGACTCGCCGCGATTGTATGAGATTGGGGGAACAGCCCTGATCGGCTCCTACTTCTCTAATCACTATACGGCGGACGACCCTGATCCGGCTGTCCAGAAGTTTGTCAACAGTTACAAGAGTAAGTACGGTCAAGTCCCTGACGCACTGGCGGCTACCGCTTACGATGCGGCTCTGATTCTCTTTGACGCCATCAAGCGTGCGAACTCAACTGACGGCACAGCCATTCGAGATGCGCTCGCCAAGACCGTCAACTTCAAAGGCGTCACGGGCGTGGTGACTTTCAACGCCAACAGAGACGCCGTCAAGCCGATTGTCATGATTAAGGTGGAAGAAGGCGGCAAGTACGGTGTGGCGGATCGCATCTATCCGGAAGGGACCGCGCCGCCGCCGACGGAGAGTCCGTCGCCGACTACTGGAGCCTCGCCGGCCGCGAGCGCTTCGCCGGCCGCGTCGGCTAACGTTTCGACCGCGAAGTAATAGGCTGGTTTAATTCGATGGGTTTTTGAGATTGGGAGTGGCAGGGCACAGCAAGCTTCACCACTCCCAATCAACCGCCGGACAAAATCAGAAATGCTCTTACCTACAAATCTCGACGGACGTTAATGGCTACATTCCTTCAGCAGTTTATTAATGGGATCACGCTCGGCGCGATCTATTCGCTCATTGCCCTGGGCTACACGATGGTCTACGGCGTCCTGCGGTTAATCAACTTCGCGCACGGAGACGTTTTCATGGTTGGAGCCTTCTCGGGCTACTACCTGGCAAACGGAATCGGCGTGCGCGGTGCGCAGAGTTTGATGAGCAATCCGGAAGGGAACGCGTTCGGGCGATTTTTATCGCATGGACTCCTCGGCTCTGAAGCAGAGCCATCAATTTTTACAGCTCTTCTGATAATACTGCTGGCGATGGTTTTGTGCGCTCTGCTGGGCGTCATCATCGAACGCTTTGCCTATCGCCCTGTGCGTAAATACTCCCGCCTGACCGCGCTCATCACGGCCATCGGTGTTTCGTTGCTGCTGGAAAACGGCGGGCAGGTCCTCTTCGGCGCGGACCCGAAATCTTTCCGGGATGCCTCGGACCGGCTCATCCCCTCGCAGAACATTGATCTCGGAGGCGGCGTGTCGCTCAATAATCGGGATTTGATCGTGCTGCTCGTCGCGCTGGGCCTGATGGTCTTGCTGCAATTAATCGTTTATCGCACCAAGATCGGGAGGGCGATGCGCGCTGTCTCTTTTAATTTGCAGTCGGCCAAGCTGATGGGCATTAACACGGACCGCATCATCTCTTGGACCTTCGCCCTGGGGTCCGCTCTGGCCGCAGCCGCGGGCGTGCTCTTCGTCATGCGCATTCCGAAGATAGAGCCGTTGATGGGCATTTTGCCCGGACTCAAAGCTTTCGTTGCAGCTGTGCTTGGCGGTATTGGGAATATTCCTGGCGCGGTTCTGGGCGGCCTGTTGATTGGATTAACGGAGACGATGGTGGTCGCTTACATGTCATCCACCTACAAGGATGCCGTCGCGTTTGCGATCCTTATTTTGATTCTACTATTCCGTCCCTCAGGTCTGCTGGGGGCGGTGGCGCAAGAAAAAGTTTGAACGATGAAGAGCGAAGGAGGAGGCGCTTCTGTCCCTTTCGCTTCTCTGATCACCGGCTAGTGCTTCCTCGAATATATGTCACGCTTCGCACGCAACATCCTTATTGCCGTCGCCGTCATTGCGGCCCTGTATGGTCTCGAATATATCTTCGTCAATGGCATCGGCGGATTTGAAATCCCCCCTTTCCATCGCCGAATAGTTTTGCTGTGCGGCATTTCGATCACGCTCGCCGTTTCGCTCAACCTGATTAACGGATACACCGGGCAATTCTCCATCGGTCATGCCGGATTCATGGCTGTCGGCGCTTACTCGTCAGCCTATTTCACTTTTTATTACGGGGAGCAACTGGCCGCCAATCTCGGCGGCGGGACTTTCGGCCTCTTCGTCGAATTTTTCCTGGCGACGTTGATCGGCGCGCTCGCTGCCGCCATTGCCGGACTCATTGTCGGCGTGCCGTCTTTGAGGCTCAAGGGAGATTATCTTGCTATCGTGACGCTGGGCTTCGGTCAAATCATCGTCGTGCTGCTGAACAATATCGAGGCGGTCGGGGGGTCGCGTGGGTTCTCGGGCCTGCACAGGGTCCAGAGCTTCTTCTGGATTTTCCTCATCGCGATTGCCACGATTGTGATTGTCTATCGCATTGTCCATTCGGCGTTCGGGCGTGCGCTCATCTCAATCCGGGATGATGAGCTTGCTTCCGAAGCGATGGGCGTCAACACGACGCGCTACAAAGTGATGGCTTTCGTCATCTCTTCGGCGATGGCTGGCGCGGGCGGCGTCCTCTACGCGCACTTCGACAGCGTTATTGCTCCAAAGTCTTTCGAGTTTCTCAAATCCTTCGACATTTTGATTATGGTCATCCTCGGCGGACTCGGCTCCATCGTCGGCTCTGTTATCGGGGCAGTCACGCTGACGGTTCTCCCGGAACTCCTGCGCCAGTTTGAGCAGTACCGGATGATTATCTACTCAGTACTCCTGATTGTCCTGATGATTACGAGGCCCCAGGGATTGCTCGGCGGCTTTGACCCCTTCAAAGGATGGCGCGCGCGGCGCCGGGCCAAGTCGAGGACTGAAGCTGAAGAGATTACGGCTGAAGATACGCGCGATGCCGTTTCGGTCAAGAAAGAGGGGATAGACCGTTGACGAGCGCCGATACTGCCCAACCGATGATGGACGATTCAAACCTGATTCTCAGGACCGAAAAATGCACGATTCGCTTTGGCGGCCTCACTGCTGTTAAAGAACTGGACATGAGCGTGCGCGAGCGTGAAATCTATGGCCTAATCGGTCCGAATGGCGCGGGGAAAACAACCGTCTTCAATCTGCTGACGGGCGTTTATGAGCCGACGTCCGGGGAGATATTCTTTAAGGGAAAGCCGATTCATGGCCTGCGCCCATACCAGATTGCGAGCCGCGGCGTCTCGCGCACCTTTCAGAACATACGCTTATTCCCGAGCATGACTGTTCTCGAAAACGTCTTGACAGCCTGCCATATTCATATCAGGCAAACGCTCGCCGATGCAATTCTATGCACACCGCGCTTTGTAAAGGACGAGCGGAAGCAGGAAGAGCTTTGTCTGGAATTGCTGGAGATCTTCGACCTGGCGCGTTTCAAGGACGAGCGCGGCACGAGTTTGCCCTATGGCAGCCAGAGAAGGTTGGAGATCGTCCGTGCGCTGGCGACGCAGCCCCAGCTCCTCCTGCTTGATGAACCGGCAGCCGGGATGAATCCTTCGGAGCAGGAGGACTTAATGAACTTGATACATCAAATACGCGACCGGTTCGGGCTGACGATCCTACTCGTGGAGCATAATATGAAGGTCGTCATGGGCGTCTGCGAGCGAATTCAAGTCGTCGATTACGGAAAGTCCATCGCGCTCGGTTTACCGGAAGAGATCAGGAAAGACCCGAAGGTGATCGAAGCGTATCTGGGAGATTAGCAATCCGTATTTCAGGTCTCTGTCAATATGTTAAAGCTCGAAAACGTTTCAGTTAATTATGGCGCGATCAACGCCCTGAGCAATATCTCTATGCATGTCGAGCAGGGCGAGGTGGTCACCTTGATCGGCGCCAACGGGGCCGGGAAATCCACGACCTTGCGCACCATCACCGGTTTGCTGGAGCCTGCGGAGGGGCGCGTCATCTTCGAAGGCGAAGATATTAGCGGCAAGCCGACTCATAAGCTCGTCGCGCGCGGCATCTCCATGTCGCCCGAAGGGCGGGGCGTTTTCGCTAATCTGTCGGTGCGTGAAAACTTGCAGATGGGCGCTTATCTGCAAAAGAATAAGAGCCAGATTGCCTCGGATATGGAGCACATCTTTCAGATGTTCCCGCGCCTGAAAGAGCGTGAGACACAGAATGCCGGAACACTTTCGGGCGGCGAACAACAGATGCTCGCGATGGGGCGTGCCTTGATGTCTCGCCCGCGCCTGCTGCTCCTGGATGAGCCCTCGCTCGGGCTCGCTCCGCTCGTCGTCCACACGATCTTCGAGGCTATAGAGGAGATCAGAGGCAAGGGCACGACCATCCTTCTCGTCGAGCAGAACGCGCACGCGGCGCTTCATCATTCGGACCGCGCCTATGTTCTGGAGACCGGCAACATCGTGATGGAAGGCCCTTCAAAAGAGCTGGCCGCAGATCCGCGCATCAAGGAAGCTTACCTCGGCGAATGACACGAAAAGGCCGGCGCTTCGTTTGTCTCAGAGTGCTGATAAATCCCCAAAACTGGAGAGCGACGTATGTTAATGAGAAATAGGTTATTACTTCTTCAAGTGGGAATCCTCCTCTTTGCCCTGGCGGGTTGCGACCACACAGGGCACGGCCCCGGCGCTTCGGACTTCAAGCAGGAGAACAAGCCCGATAACCTGAAAGCTCTCTTCCAGGAGATGCACAAGGCCCGGACCGGCAACGATACGAAGAGGGTCGCGGCCCTCACGCGCGGCTTATTGCCCGATGAAAGTCGCGTCAGAAAAGCGCTTCGTGACGACGCCCCCGCAGATGCGGTCAATCAGATCGTGACTTTAATTAAGAGCTTGCCAGCTTCGGACGAAACATCTCTGGCGCGGCTGTTTGCCGCGGACCCGGCGAATACTGAGGTGCAGGTGCACGGCGCGACGACCGAGGAGATCGGCGCTTACGCCGCGGGCAGCGTGGCGTACAACGAGTTTCCGGGCGGGGCGCAGCGTCTAGCCAATCAGATTCTTCGTCCCAACATGACCTTCTATGAAGTCGAGTATTTAAAGCCCGGCGCGGACGCCGGAATGAAATACCATCTCTTCTTCTGGGACGGCACTCAATGGACCATGCTCGGTCCCATCTGGAGAGCGTTGCGGTAAGATCGAGGGTTCGGTTCTCAGGCAGTAATTGAAGACGGTCTCTGACCGAAAGAAAGATTATCCCTGGCGCAGTGCTTTCGGCAAACGCCCAGCAAACTTTACAGTGCGCGCCAGGCAATTGCCGATCTGAAAGGGCAGTCGCGGCAGCCCATTAAACGGCCCGCCCATGCCGACGGTCGCCTCAATCGGATTCGGCCAGCGGTCGCGAAGCCCCGCCAACACTCCCTTACGCCTGCGCAAAATCCTGGCCATCGGGGTAATGTGTCTCTGCCGCATGGACGGCAGGGGCGATCCCCATTCTTTCAAGATGGCCGGGACGAGCCAGCGCGGGAGAGGTCTAGACCTTCGCGCGGCAGGAGTGTCGCGCACGCTCGCGCCGAGCAGTTGATGGGCCAGGCTGATCGCGCAAATCACCCAGTCCGCGCGCCGCCTGTCTGCGGTCAAACAGCGGTCCCAGTCAAAGCTTGAAGCTCGCGTTTCGACCGCCACCGCTATGTCGCAGAGCCACAGGGGACGCCATGCCCCTTCACGCAGCATGTGGATCGAGAGGATGCGAAGGTGATCCTCAGCGCTCGGCACACGAACCTCCACGTCTCCGAACGTGACAAGTTGCGAGCGAGCATAAATCTCATCCACGCTTCCGCCGCCAAATTTCTCAAAGCCACGGTGCAAGTCCACCTCAAATCGCTCTTTCAAATCCTTCAAGGCATTCTCGGCAGCGGCAAATTGTTCCGCTCTGACGCAGAGATCAATGTCTCCATAAGGGCGCAACCCCTGCTCTGGATAAGCTCTCGCGGCTGCCCATCCCTTAACCAGAAGAGGCTCGATGTCAGCCGAACGCAGAAGCGCGAGGGTCTTCTTGATTGTTTGTTGAGTGAGAGCATCCTGAAGAATGTTGAGGCGATATGCTTGACGGAAGCCCTTCGCGGCGGGAGTCTCGCGCAGAAGGTCGGAAGGCTGAATCCGCCACCAACAGAGCGCCGCTGCCCCTGAGCTTTGAAGTAGCGGCGCAATCTCTTCAAGTTCCGAAGCTGTGCACTCAAGTTTCGTGGGAGAGCGACGCCATGAGCCGGCGAGCGCTGATGCCACCAGGCTACCGGGCGACTCTGCCAGAGCTTTAAGCATTTGGAATCAGGAAGGCCGCCTCTCTCCCGGCCTGGTTAACCATTAAGGCAGGACAACTTGCTAACAGGCAGTGCCAGGCTGGCACGTAAAACCACCACCGCCAAAATTGGTGCAACAGTTACTTTGACAGTCGTTGGAGAACTCACACGGGCAACCGTTCGGGCGCTGGCTTGGAGCCGTACAGGGGTCGCTCCCGGCCTGAGCTGATGTCGGCGCAGGAATGGACAGAATCACTGGTAAAGCAAGCGCGGCAGGCAAATATTTCCGCACCAGGTCGCGCCGCGTGACCTTCCGCTGCATAATCCATCCGCTCTCTTCTTCGAGCAGATGAAACTTTCGCAGTTGGCCGAGCGCCAGCCAGACCACATCCTCGTCTACCAAGGTCGCCATCTCGCTCTCAAGTAAGCGCGCCGCTTCCGCGACCGTCATCTTTCCATCGCAATGTTTCCAAACGATGGCAGAGGCTCGATTGAGGCAGTGCGCCTTGTGCCGGTCCAGATCATAGACCAGCAGCTCATCAGGCAATTCTCTAACAACCAGATTGCCTTTTCGGGCAAGAGGTAGAACCCGGCTAGTTCGTGCACTCATCTGGATGCTCCTTATCGAATTTGCTCTTGCGGCAGAGCCGTTTCATAGAGAGACTTAGCGTGCAACTGAATTAGCGAGGGCTGTCTGAAGAACGTCTGGAAGATAAAAGCAATCCGGTCCCAAGTCAACAAATTTACGGCGGGGGAATGGGGAAACAGAATCCATCACCGCAATCGAGACCCGGACAGCAGGGAAGGTCGCCGGGATTACCGCAGGGCGCATCCTCAGCACCACACGGGGTGCTTCCTGTTTGAGCTACTGTCGGCGCAGGAATAGATAGAATCAAAGGCAAGACCAATGCGGCGGGCAGATATTTCCGCACCAGATCGCGTCGCGAGACTTTCATCATTCCAAAGGTTCGGCCCCCTTCTTCCAGCAGATGAAACCTGCGCAACTGGTTTAAGGCCAGCCACACCACGTCCATATCAACTGGCGTGGCAAACTCTCTCTCCAACAATCGCTTCAATTCCGCGACCGTCATCTTTCCATCACAATGCTTCCAGACAAGAGCAGAGGCTTGATTAAGACAATGTGCCTTGTGCCGAGTCAGATCATAAATGAGCACTTCATCCGGCAACTCACGAACAACTAATTCATCCCTACGGGCCAGGGGAACTAACTGTTCACTTCTTTCCCTCATTTCTCAGCCTCCTTCTTATTCTGCTCGTCTAAAATGTTTTGGAAGAAAGTCAACTATCCACGCTTGCTCCGGCGCGCCGCAGACCGTGTGAGCCATTAATTGCAACAATCCTTGTTCGGCGGAAAGTTGACGCGGTCGCCACTTTGCTCCGCGCTGATACCTGCTGATCCATTCAAGTGGACTTCCACTTGATTTGCGCTAAATTGGATAACCAGAGAGCGAGCCCTGAGCAAACAGAAAAGTTTTGATCGCCGAAACAATAAGTCAAATCCGGTAAGGCGTCAACGATTACTTCTCAACTTACATCTTGCAACGACTCCCGCGCAGCTTTCAGCGCTTCTGCCACACGCGTCGGCGACGTGCCGCCTATTTGTGATTTCGTCGCCAGTGTCTCATTAAGCGATAGAGCTTTGTAAACATCCTCCTCGATAAGCGGTGAGAAGGTTTGCATCTCAGCCAGCGTGAGTTCCTGGAGTTCAACGCCGCGCTCTATGGCGCGTAAGACCAGACGGCCCACCGTGTCGTGAGCTTCGCGGAACGGCATGCCTGTGCGCGCCAGGTAATCGGCCAGTTCCGTCGCGTTCATGTAGCCGCGCGAGGCCGCGTCGCGCGCCTCCTCCTCGCGCACACGCACGTTTCTGAGCACGGTCGCCGCCACTTCCAGCGACGCCGTGACCGTGTCGGCCGCGTCGAAGACGGCCTCCTTGTCCTCCTGCATGTCCTTATTGTAAGCGAGCGGCAAACCCTTCAATGTCGCCAGCAGTCCCGTGAGGTGCCCGAAGACGCGCCCGGCCTTGCCGCGGACCAACTCCATCGAGTCCGGGTTCTTCTTCTGGGGCATCAGCGAGGAGCCGGTCGCCACCGCGTCGCTCAGCTCTATAAACCCGAACTCGGCAGTTGCGTAGATAATGACGTCTTCCGCCAGGCGCGAGAGATGCAGCATGACGAGCGATGACGCGCCGACGAACTCCACACAGAAGTCGCGGTCGCTGACTGCGTCCAGGCTGTTGCGCGAGACATCCTCGAAGCCCAGCTCGCGCGCTATCTGTTCGCGGTCAATCTCGTAAGCAGTGCCCGCCAGGGCAGCGGAGCCGAGCGGCATGACGTTCGTGCGCCGCCTGACTTCCGCCATGCGCTCGCAATCGCGCGCGAGCATCTCGAAGTAGGCCAGGCACCAGTGGGCGAAGAGGACCGGCTGCGCGCGCTGGAGGTGTGTGTAGCCGGGGATGACTGTCGCAGAGTGCGCCTCGGCCAGGTCGAGCAGTGCGCTCTGCGCCTCGCGCAGCTTCGCGCCGACTTTGTCAATTTCGTCGCGCAGCCACAGCCTGAGGTCTGTCGCCACCTGATCGTTGCGGCTGCGTCCTGTGTGCAGCTTGCGCCCGGCGTCGCCGACGAGCTCGACGAGGCGCGCCTCGACGAACGAATGGACGTCTTCGGACTGGAGCTCGTCGAAATATCCGGACTCTTCAGCGGCGCGCTGACGTATGGTCCGCAGGCCCTCCTTGATGCTGTCCGCCTCCGACCGGGAGAGAACGCCCGCGCCCAGAAGTCCCTCACAGTGTGCGAGGCTCGCGCGCACATCTGCCTCTAATAATCTGCGGTCGAAACCGAAAGAGCGGTTGAACCGGGCGAACCCCTCGTCTGCCACACCCGTAAAACGCCCGCCCCACAAATTCTTCGAGCCCATAGCCGTCCTCCCCCGTCTAAATCTAGCGCGCGCCCTATTGTAAGCCAGCCCGGGCTTCTACACGCCCCCGGTTATTTGACTGATATGCGTCTTGACTGCTATTTTATGCATCTATGCAGTCATTATGCAAACTGATTGCATAAGAGGATGATGCAAAAAGAGGCCAGGCAGCAGAAGATTCTGAGTTTGATTCGCGCCCGTAGGATCGGGACGCAGGACGAACTGACGGCGCATTTAGAACGCGCCGGGGTGGTGGCGACGCAGTCGAGCGTCTCGCGCGACCTGGTGGAGCTGGGGATAGTCAAGCACCACGGGCATTACACTTTGCCCAGGGGGGCGAATGGTGCCGCGGCGCGCGGGCTCTTGAGTCTGGACACGGCGGGCGACGTGCTGGTCGTGGCGAAGTGCGAGCCAGGTATGGCCTCCGCGGTGGCGGTCGAGATTGACCGCGCGCGCGTCCCCGAAATCGTCGGCACCCTCGCGGGCGAAGACACGATCTTCATCGCCGTCGCCGAACACAAAGCGCAGCGCGCGGCGATGAAGAAGATCTGGGAGTTGTTTGGCTAAAGGGGCCGGTGGTCGGGGGCCAGGGGTCGGTAAATGCTTTTACTAGCCCCTGGCCCCCGACCACCGGCCCCACTAAAAGAACATGACTGAGAAGAAGATTAACAAAATCGTGTTGGCTTACTCGGGCGGGCTGGATACCTCCGTGATGCTGCGCTGGATCAGAGAGCGTTACGGGTGTGAGGTCGTTTGTTACTGCGCGGATGTCGGCCAGGGCGAAGAGCTGGACGGGCTGGAGGCGAAGGCCCGCGAGACGGGCGCGTCCAAACTTTACGTCGAAGACCTGCGCGACGAGTTCGTGCGCGAGTACGTCTGGACGGCCGTCAAGGCCAATGCGGTTTACGAGGGCGTCTATTTGTTGGGGACGTCGCTTGCGCGCCCTGTGATCGCGAAGCGGCAGATTGAGATTGCGCGCCGAGAGGGCGCGGACGCAGTGGCGCATGGGGCGACGGGCAAGGGCAACGATCAGGTCCGCTTTGAGTTGACCTACTGCGCGCTTGAGCCGGACATCAAGGTCGTCGCTCCCTGGCGCGAGTGGGAGTTTAAGGGGCGCTCGGATTTAATCGCTTATGCGAAGGAGCATAGCATCCCCGTGACAGCGACCGCCGCGAAACCTTACTCGACGGACCGCAACCTGATGCACATCTCTTACGAGGGCGGCATCCTGGAGGACCCCTGGGCGGAACCCCCTGCGGATATTTTTCAGTTGACGAAGTCGCCGGAGGAAGCGCGCGCGGAGGCGGAATATATCGAAATCGGTTTCGAGCGCGGCGAGCCCGTTTCGATCAACGGGCAGGCGCTCGACCCGGTCGCTCTGCTGGAGCGTCTGAACGAACTCGGCGGCGCGCACGGCATCGGCCGCGTTGACCTGGTCGAGAACCGTTTCGTCGGGATGAAATCTCGCGGCGTTTACGAGACGCCGGGCGTGACCATCCTACAGGCGGCGCACCGCGCTCTGGAGTCCATCACGCTCGACCGAGAGGTCACGCGTCTGCGCGATTCTCTTGGCGTCCGCATTGCCGAGAGCATCTATTACGGCTTCTGGTTCTCGCCCGAGTTCGAGCTGATGCGGCGGATGATTGACGAGACGCAGAGAGGCGTTACAGGCGAGGTGCGCCTGAAGCTCTACCGCGGCAACACGACTGTTGTGGGCCGCCGTGCGCCGCGCTCGCTCTACAAAGAGAGACTGGCGACCTTCGAGGCCGAAGACATCTACAACCAGCGCGACGCCGAAGGTTTTATCAAGCTCAATGCGCTACGCTTGCGCTTGCGAATGCAAAATTAAAAATGAAAAATGCAAAAGTAAGGCGGAAACCGATTTATAAAAATGCTTTTGTCTGAACTTTTTCCTTTTTCCTTTTTCCTTATTACTTATTCGGAGGGTTTGAGAAATGTTGATGACGAAAAGCGTGGATGCGGCGTTTGCGACGACCGTCGTGGTGGTTGAGGCGGATAAGATCGGGTCCGCCGCCTCGCCGCTCAATCTGCCGAAGACACTGGCAGTGATCGAATCCTCCGAGGCGCCGCGCGCCGGCGACGTGGTGGTCGTGCGCGCTTTGACCGACAGCGCGACCTATAACCAGTTGGAGTTGCCGACGGGGCGTCTCGCCAAGGTCAATCCGGGAGACATTCTGGTCGGGGTTCTCGGGCGCAGGCGTGCCCTGAAGGGATTCGTCGGCGACGTTCCAGAGACGGTCAAGGCTGGAGACCGCCTGCATCTGCTCAACATGGGCGGCGTCATAGGCCATTGCACAGGGCACCATTCTTCCCTGAGCGACGCCATCAGCTGCGAGGTGATCGGGCTGGCCTGCGACGAGGAGGGGCGCGTGCTCAACATCGCCGACGACGCGCTGCCGACCCGGGAGAAGCTGGAAAAGAGCGCGCCGCTGGTCCTCGTCGCGGGGACGTGCATGAACAGCGGCAAGACCTACGCCGCCACAGAACTCATCAAGCAGGCGACGCGCGCCGGGTTGAAAGTCGCCGCGGCGAAGCTGTCCGGCGTGGCCTGCCTGCGCGACACGCTCAACATGGCCGATCACGGGGCGATTGCGACGGCGAGTTTCCTGGATTGCGGCCTGCCTTCGACGGTTGACGCCGGCGATCTCGCCCCGGTCGCGAAAGCGATTATCACTCAGCTGAACGAGCGCGCGCCCGACATGATCGTCATAGAGCTCGGCGACGGCATCCTCGGCGGCTACTCTGTGGATTCAGTCTTCGACGACGAGGAACTGCGCGCGGCGACCGCGGCCATAGTCTTCTGCGCTTCCGACTACGTCGGCGCGTGGGGCGGCATAGAGCTCTTCCGCAGGCGCGGCATCAAGGTGGACCTGATCGCGGGCTCAGTGACCGACTCGAAAATGGGCGAAGACTATATTGAAAGGGAGTTCGATGTCCCGGCGAGCAACGCGCGCCGCGACGGGGCGCGACTTTTCAAGATAGTGGAAGAAAAGGTTTCAGGTTACAGGTTACAGGTTTCAAGTTCCTCTTTGGAGCCAAGCGTCTAAGCTTATTGAGAGTTTAAGTAAAGAGGAGAAGAACTTGAAACCTGAAACTTCAAACCTGAAACTCAAGGTCGGCATCTTCGGCGGATCGGGTTACGGCGGCGCGGAATTATTGCGCCTGCTCGTCACGCACCCGCAGGCCGAGATCGCGCTCGTCACGGCGAATGAGCACGCGGGCAAGATGGTCGGAGACGTGCACAGGAACCTTTACGGGTTGACGGACCTGCGTTTCACGCGCGCTCCGGAAGATCTGTCAGGTTTGCAGGACCTGGATTACATCTTCCTCTCGCTCCCGCACGGGCAGGCGATTGACCTCGTGCCACGCTTGCCGCAGGACGCGAAGGTGATTGATCTTTCGGGCGACTTCCGCCTCCAGGATCGTGAGACGTTCGAGCGCTTCTACAATCGCGAGCACACGGCGTTTGCGGCGCAAAGCGATTTCGTTTACGGCCTGACGGAGACGAACCGCGAGGCGATCAAGCGTGCGAAGCGCATCAGCAATCCGGGGTGCTTCGCGACGGCGACCATCCTGGGGCTCGCCCCGCTCATCGCCAGCAGTCTCACGAGTGGGCGCGTGGTCGTTGATGCGAAAACGGGTTCGTCCGGCTCGGGCGCGAAGCCCGCCGCGAACACGCATCACCCGCAGCGCATGAACTCTTTTTACGCTTACAAGCCTTTTACGCACCAGCACGTCCCCGAAATCGAGCAGGAGCTTCGCGCCGTCGGAGACTGGACAAGCGAGCTGGTCTTCATGACGCACTCGCTGCCGGTCTCGCGCGGCATCTTCGCCTCCATCTACGTCGAGTTGAAACAGGAGATGACGAGCGAGGACGTGCGCGCCGTCTTCGCCGATTTTTATAAAGATTCTTTCTTCGTGCGCCTCGTCGAAGGTTCCCCGGACATCAACTGGGTGAAGACCACAAACTTCTGCGACATCGGTACGGCGGTGCGCGGGCGCCAGCTCGTGGTCTTCTCCGCAATTGATAATCTGGTCAAAGGCGCTGCGGGCCAGGCCGTGCAGAACATGAACCTGATGGCGGGGCTTGATGAGAAGACGGGATTGATGCTGACCGGGAGTAATCCATGAAGCTGGATGAGGGATTTGAAGCAGCGGCCGTCAAGCCACTCATCTCCTTCGACATTTTGGAAAAGATTGACGTGCGCGTTGGAACAATCGAGCTCGTCGAAGGCGTGCGCGGCTCTGACAAGCTGGTCAAGCTCACAGTCAATTTCGGCGATCACAAGAGAACTATTCTCGCAAGCCTCAAGCAGGAACGCGAGAGTCCCAGAGAGCTGGAGGGCAGCCAGGCGCTCTTTATCGTTAATCTTGAGCCAAAAAAGATGGCGGGCGAAATCTCAGAAGGGATGCTGTTCGATATTGGCTACGCTGACGGGATTCAGCCGGTGCTGGCCGTCCCGGAAAGCCGCGTCCCCGATGGCGCAAGGGCAGGATGAAAGCAGAAACAGTTACAACCTTTGAAGAGATCGCGGCGAGCGAGGACCGCTTTCAACTGGCGACCTATAAGAAGATGCCTGTGGCCGCGGAGCGGGGCGAAGGTGTCTGGCTGATTGCTTCCGACGGCGGGCGTTACCTGGACCTTTACGGCGGCCATGCTGTCGCCGGGACAGGGCATTGCCACCCGCTCGTCGTCGCGGCGGTTTCAGAGCAGGCAAAGCGGCTGCTCTTTTACTCGAACCTGGTTTACTCGGACGTGCGCGCTCGCGCCGCCGAGCGCCTGGTCGCGCTCGCACCTCAGCCCATCAGTAAAGCCTTCTTCTGTAATTCCGGGACCGAAGCGAACGAGAACGCGATGCGGATGGCGCGCATGGCGACTGCGCGCGAAAAGATTCTAACCTTTACGGGGAGCTTTCACGGGCGCACGGCGGACGCGATCAGCGCGACCGCGCTCGGAAAATATCGTGAGCTCGGACGCCCCAACGTTCCCGGACACGTCTTCGCGGAGTTCGGCGATATTGAGTCGGTCGAAAAAATCGCGGACGAAACGGTCGCCGCGATCATGCTTGAGCCGATTCAATCAATGGCCGGCGTGCGCACGGCCCCCGCGGAATTTTATAGCGGCTTGCGCGCACTTTGCGACGCACGCGGGATCATGCTGATTTACGATGAAGTGCAAACGGGCGTCGGGCGCACGGGCGAGTGGTTCTTCGCAGGGAGCGCTGCGGGCGGAGGCGTCGTGCCGGATGTTATCACGCTGGCGAAAGCTCTGGGCAGCGGCGTTCCTGTGGGCGCGTGCCTGGTCAATGAAGCCGTCGCTTCGCACATCAAGGAGAACGACCTCGGAACGACGTTCGGCGGCGGGATGCTGGCGATGGCCGCCGTCAACGCGACGCTCGAAGCGATTGAGACGGACGGGATGCTGGAGAACGTGAAGACGGTCGAGAGTTATCTGCGCGAGCGGCTGAAAGAGATTCCGCAAGTCCTGGGCGTGAGGGGCGCAGGGTTTCTGCTGGGGCTTGAGTTCAAAGAGAAAGCCGCGCCCGTGCACAAAGCCCTGCTCGAAAGGCGAATCATCACGGGCACGTCGAGCGACGCAAACGTCTTGAGACTTCTGCCACCGCTCTGTCTGGGGCGCGAAGAGGTTGATTTGTTTGTTGATGCTTTAAGAGAAGTTGTTTGAACCGCAGAGGAAAGCAAATTATGAATTTTGAGTTTTGAATTTTGAGTTAAGGCTTTCAATTCAAAACTCAAAACTCAAAATTCATAATTCTCCCTCCGCGGTTAATTTCTGATTATGCCGAAAGATTTTCTGACAACCGGAGACTGGACGCGCAACGAGCTTGAGGGCTTGATCGAGTCGGCGCTTCGTTTCAAACGCGGCGAGGACGCATCGAAGCCGCTCGCCGGGCGGTCCGTCGCGCTCGTCTTCTTCAACCCGAGTTTGCGGACGCGCGCCTCGATGCAGGTCGGAGTCTATGAGCTTGGCGGAAACGCCGTCGTGCTTGAGCCGGGCGGGACGAGCTGGACCTTAGAGCACAGGGACGGGGTGGTGATGGACGGCGACAAGACGGAGCATGTGGCGGAGTTTGTGCGCGTGCTCGGAAGATACTGCACCGCCCTCGGCGTCCGAACCTTCGCGGCTTTGAAGGACTGGGAAGAGGAGCGGCTCGACCCGGTCCTGAACGCCTTCGCGAAATATTCGGACGTGCCCGTCATCAATCTCGAATCAGCGATGCATCACCCGTGTCAGGCGCTGGCGGACATGATGACCGTGCGCGAGAAGTTGGGCCGTGGGCGCAAGCGCGTCCTGCTCACGTGGGCCTGGCATCCGAAGCCGCTGCCGATGGCCGTGCCGAACAGTTTCGCGCTCGCGGCGGCTCAGATGGGCCACGACCTCGTCATCGCGCGCCCCGGCGGCTACGAACTGGACGACGAGCTGATGAGTGAGATCGAGGGGCAAGCTAAGAACAACGGCGGAAGCGTCAGCGTGACGCGCGACGTTGAAGAGGCTTTCGAGGGCGCAGAAGTCGTCTACGCTAAGAGCTGGGGGAGCCGGGACCATTACGGTGCGCCGCAGAAGGACATCGCGGAGCGCGCCGTTTATCGCTCGAAATGGATCGTGGATGAGCGCAAGATGAAGCGGACCGCCGATGCACTCTTCATGCACTGCCTGCCCGTGCGCCGCAACGTGGTCGTGACGGACGGTGTGATTGATTCCCAGGCTTCGGTCGTGATTGACGAAGCGGAAAATCGTCTTCACGCTCAGAAGGCGATCATGACACAGTTGATTGATGGTCAGTACCGCCTGCGGTAGCGGGCGGGTAGTCACAGTCATCACCCGCCCGCTACCGCAGGCGGTACTGACTACTGCGATGGAGAGTATTATGTCTCAGCCGCGACTCGATGTTAATAATCAGCTCCGACTCGATCTTTTGCGCGAGGCGTTGCCGTATATTCAGCGGTTCAAGGGCAAGACCTTCGTCGTCAAGCTCTCGGGAAAAGTGACTGAGGATGCTGGGAACCTGGCCTCGCTGGCGGAGGAGTTGGCTCTGCTTCATCAGGTCGGGATACGCATCTGCGTTGTGCACGGCGGCGGGAAGCAGTTGTCCGAATTGGCCTCGCAGATGGGCGTGGAGCAGACGATCATTAACGGGCGGCGTGTGACGGACGACGCCACGCTTGAGATGGCGAAGATGATCTTCGCCGGAAAAATCAACACGGATATTCTGGCCGCGCTGCGGCACAGGGGGGTTGAAGCCGTTGGGCTCTCTGGCGTTGACGGCAACATCGTTCACGCGGAGCGACGTCCGCCGAAAGAGGTCTTGAATCGCGCGACGGGCGAGCGCGAGCAGGTTGATTTCGGACACGTCGGCGACGTCGTGGAGATTAACGCGCGCCTCCTCTGCGTGCTCCTTGATCAAGGCTATTTGCCTGTCGTCTCTTCGCTCGGCGCGGACGCAGAAGGGATGGTCTTCAACATCAACGCAGACACAATCGCCTCGGAAATCGCCGTGCAGTTGGAGGCTGAGAAGTTGATTCTGCTTTCGGACGTTGACGGCATCTATCTGCGTGCCGGAGAGCCTGAGACGAAACTCCCGCGCCTCTCCCTGGAGGAGGCCGAAGCTTTAGTGCGCGACGGCGTGGCGACAGGGGGCATGATCCCGAAGCTACAGGGCATCACTGAACTCCTCCGTCGCGGTGTCCGCAGCGCCCACATCATCAACGGCTCTCTACGCAACGCGCTCCTCGCAGAAGTCTTCACGGACGAAGGGACTGGGACGATGATCATTGCCTGACCTGCCTCAGTGATATTTAGAGCACCTAACAAAACCATGTAACCACTAAATCACACGAAACGGCACGAAAAATGATTCGTGTTGCTTCGTGTGATTTAGTGGATCATCTCTTTTCATCGCAGAGTTTTGTTAGGCACTCTTAGCCGTAGTTTTCATCCCCTTTCAGTGTCAAAGAGCGCGCGCGGCACTCTTTCAAAGAGCAAGGGCACACTCGTCAGCGCCAGTACTCGACGATGTAGTCTTTGCGGTTCGGGCGGGTGTTGTTGCGCCCGATGAAGCATTGTCTGGACGATTGGCTGGTGATGCCGAGAGCCTGTTCGGCGTCCGCCCTGTTAGCCAGCATGAGCATGCGCGAGTTGCCATCAGTCAGAAGCCAGCCGCCTGCGCCCTCGTTCCTGATCTCAAGCGTGCTGGGATTGTATGAGATGCAGTCCTCGCCCGCGATTGTAGTCCTGATGCCGGAATCGCCTGTCCAGTATTCTACGATGAAATCTCTGCGGTTCGGGCGATTGTTGTTGCGCCCGATGAAGCAGTGCGCCGTGTGCCTTCTGGCCAGGGCCAGAGCCCTCTCGGCATCCGCCCTGTTATCCAGTATCAGCATGCGCGAGCTGCCGTCGGTCAGGAGCCAGCCGCTGGACCCCTCGTTGATAATCCGCAGATTACTGGGATTGTAAGACAGGCAATCCTGACGTCCGCCGACGCCTCCACCGCCTCCGCTCTGACGCGCGAAGGTGTAGGTCGTGACGAAAGCAGTGCGCCCGCTGCTGTCTGTGAAGCGGTCGTACACGTCAGCTTGCAGGCGTCCGGCTCCAGCCGGACGAATGATGAAAAGCTGCTCGTTGAACCCTGACCTGAAGATGGCCGAAATCGCGCGCGCCGAGGTGTTCAGGTTGGAGGTGACATTCGGACCATAAGCGAAGCCGTCAACCGTGCCCAGGTCGCAATCGCTGGGAGCACAACTCCCCCACGCGTGCACCCTGACGGGCGACGAGCCCGTGTTGATTTGTAGCCTGGTGATTCCGCGAGTCCCTGGGTCCGTGTTCCGCCAGTTGCCCTGAAACAGGCTGAGCTGCGCGGAAGCGTCGGGCTGTGCGGCAAATGCGAGGCAGGTGAAGAAGAGCCCTAGAAATAGTTTTCGCATGATGCATACCTCATCGTGGTTGGGATTAAGTAAGCCTTGCTATCACTCTCAGGCAAGACCGTGAGTCCTGTTCTCTGACCCATGTTCGCAAAAGTGTGAGGCTGACGAGGACGCCGGATCAGCCTGTCGGAAACGCTTGGCGTCAGTATATCAGAAGTTGCAATCGGACCGGACCTAAATCCCTTTCGCTTGCGCCAGGTGAAATGTAGAAAGCGCCGATTCTATTTGACGCCTTAGCAGTGGGAGTTTGACAATCGTCCACGGATGAAAGCCTTGCGGAAAAATCGGGCGCACGGGGGCGGACATAAACCGCCCATCCCGGCGAAAGATCAGAAAAGCAGACCGGGCGTCTTTGCGCGAAGTTTGATGTCGGAGTGGCAGCGCCTTGGTTTACCCGCGACGGCTGAGAGCGTGGTGGTCGCCGTGTCCGGAGGCGCGGATTCGACCGCGTTGCTGCTGGCTCTCGAAGAGTTGTCGAAGACAGGGTGTCTCGCGTTGAATCTGACAGTCGCTCATCTGGATCATGGCTTGCGCGCTCGTGCTGGCGCGGAGGACGCACGCTGGGTTGAAGCTCTGGCGAAGGAGCTGGGATTTGAGTTTGAGCACGGCCGCGCGGCTGTGAAAAGTCGTGCGGCGAGCGCCAGAGATAACCTGGAGCAGGCGGCGAGGCGCGCACGTTACGAGTTTCTGGCCGGGGTGGCAGAGCGGTCCGGCGCGCGCCTGGTTTTGACGGGTCACACGATGGATGACCAGGCGGAGACCGTCTTGTTGCGCCTCCTGCGTGGAAGCGGGGCGGAGGGTTTGGGCGGAATGCGCCCCGTTCGTACGCTTGTCGCGGGACTTGAGACGAGGCTTGCGAGACCGCTTCTCCGTTGGGCGCGGCGCGCTGATACCGAAGGATATTGCCGCGAGCGCAAGATCAGTTTCAGAGTTGATGAAATGAACGAGGATGAAAAGTTCGCTCGCGTGCGCGTGCGACGAGAGCTGCTGCCGATGCTGTTGACTTTCAACCCGCGCGCCGTCGAATCACTTGGGCGAACAGCCGAGCTTCTGCGCGGAGACGCGTCGGTCCTGAATGCTGCCGCGGCAGAACTGTTGGACGCGGCGAGTGAAGATGAGAAAGATGGCGCGAATGGTCCGCCCGCTCGTCAGTCGCTGAGCGTCAATATCCTGTCGCGCGCGCCCCTTGCTTTGCGCCGTCGCGCGCTGCGTCTGTGGATTGCACGCGAGCGCGGCGACTTGAGACGCCTGGAGCTAACGCATCTGGCGGGCGTGGAAAAACTGCTTGAGGGAGAGCGCGGCGGGCGCGTCGCGGAGCTGCCGGGCGGAAGCTTCATCGAGCGCAGGGGCGGGCGTCTGCGTTTATACAATAAACGGGTCGGAAGATAGGAAGCGGGCGCTTCCTATCTTCCGCTCAGGGCCGCGCTAACCGGACCGGAAGCGCGGCGGCGCTGTCCGTCTGACGCGGGAGAATTTGTTTGACCCCCCGACGCGCACGCCTGTATTATCCGTCCCGGTCGCGTCAACTCAGAACCCGTACCGTTTGCATCAAACGCAACTCCTAAACTCTGAACGGTTGTTACGAGAGCGAAGAGACCTCTTTATTCGCTATTCGATGAATTAACCCGTACCGGCCTCCCGACCGGCGAACATCCCGCGAGAAGTTATGAAATACTTACGCTGCTTCCTTGCCCTATCTTTCGTGGCGGCGATATTGCTTGCCCAACCTGCCCAGTCTCAGAATGCCAGCAAGCGTGCGAAAGGCCTATCGTCATCATTTGACAGGAAGCCGTTCAATAAAAACGTTGAGGACTTGCCGCCAAATTATCTCGGCAACTCTTACGCTGAGATTCTCGTAGCTCTTATGAAACAGGGCCCGATAGAAGGTAAGGGCGAATTTGAATCCACAATCGATTATAAAGCGCGAATGGAACGGCTTAAATCAAAGCCGCTCGCCGGACCAATCACGCGGAACAGTTTATTAGCTTTCATTATTCGCCCGGACGGCGAGCAAATGAGCGTCAAATATGATGCTGACTTAACAGCGCTTGATGCCGTCCTGAAGTGGAGACGTTATGAAACATCTGGCGCGACATATACCCTCAAGTCGTCTGAAAATAGCAAGTACGTTGCTTCATACATAGGCCGCAACGCTTTCAATGTGAAGAGGCGTATCCAGGTTTACCGTAATGATGATTTTTATATCGGAACGAACACTATCAAACCCTTAAGATCCGACGAAACAGGGCGCGTCTACAGCATTAAATCTTTCACGGAAGAGCCGACTTTCAATACTTCAATAATTCTGCCGCCAAGCGAAGCTAGGATCGCAAAGGGTAATCTCCGCGCCTTAATCATTTGCCGATTAGCCGACCAGCCACTTTACCAAAATAAAGACCACGATACGCCGGAGATTACTGACCCTTACGACCGATACAATTTCACCCATGTACTCATTGTCGTGCCCGAGGAGATCTGGTTCTACGATCTGCCTTCGGGAAGAGTATATGAGAAAATCTCCTATGACAGCTCCAAACAAGGCTCCTCAATAACTAAGCCTGACGCAGATGTAACCAATCTTCTTCTCGATGAAAGCCGCATATACAACCCAAAAGAGGTAACCCAACCCGCGCGCATCATCTCGCGTCCGGATCCGCAGTACACCGAGAAAGCCAGGGAGAACCAGGTATCCGGCACGGTGGTGTTAAGAGCTGTCCTCTCAGCAAGCGGCCAGGTGACCAATATCAGGACCGTCTCAGGCTTGCCTGACGGCTTGACAGAGCGTGCGATCGCTGCGGCTCGTCAGATTAAATTTGCTCCGGCAACGAAGGACGGACGCGCCGTCTCGCAGTACATTCAGATCGAATACAATTTCAATCTTTACTGATAAGGAAACAATTATGAGCGCCGATTAATTGAGATACGTCCCGGATGGCGAGATGCCAGGAAACGAGCCGGAGGATTTCGTCTTCAACTGCGGGACCTGCGGCCCCAATCCGATTGGCTGGGAGAGCGAAGACGGCAAGCAATCTTGAAAGCGGTCGAAGCAGAACTCGCAAAGCAGGAGAAGATTCATGAGCGATGAAACTACGCCCACCACGCCCGCTTCTGAAGAGATCATGACCAACGAAGAAGCGCCAGCTCTTACGCCCCCGAAGCAGTCAGCGCCTCGCTCCGCTCCAAAATGGGAGACTGACGCGCGCGAGCGCCTCAAGGCCGCGATCAAGAAGTTCAGCAAGCCGCTCAACGACCTGGTCGAGCGTGACGCCAACGAGGGAGACACACGCCTGCTCGTAACAGACTTTCTGTGTGAGGGGTTGGGTTTCGACAAGTATTCTGAGCTGACAACAGAGTATCGGGTCAAGGGCGAGTTCGCCGACTTCGGAATCCGCATCGAGAAGGACATGATCGCCTTCATCGAGATCAAGCGCGTCAACACGAAGCTCGGGTCGAAGCACTTGCGCCAAGTGGAATCTTACGCCGTCAACGAGGGCGTCGAGTGGATGATGCTATCAAACGGCGTGGAGTGACAGGTTTACCATCTGACCGGCGGACTCCCGATCATCGTTGACCTCGCCCTCGAAGCGAATCTGCTGAGCGACGAAACCCCAGCACAGAAAGCCGCTCAGCTTTTCTACATTACCCGCGAGTCGCTCAAGCGCAGACAGATAGACGATCTCTGGAAAGCCAAGCGTGCGACATCACCGAAATCTCTCGCCGAAGTCCTGTGCTCTGAGGTCGTCGCGGAGGCCATCCGCAAAGAGCTGAAGCGCAAGACTGGCCAGCAAATCACCGCTGGCGAGGTGACGCGCCTCCTCAAAGAAACCGTATTGCGTCCTGATTGTTTCGGGAAATGAGAGGAGCAAAGAAAATGCCCAGAAGAAAACAACCTGAGCCTCCGCTGCCCCCCAAAGAGCTGACCCTTTTTGAAATCGATCGCGGCATCCAGAAGCTGCAAAAACGTGTCTCGGAAATTAAGGCAATCTTGGACGAGCGTGTTGATTTCAAGGATGGCAGAGTTGATAGTCTGGAATCGGAAATTGCCGCAACAATCGAAGACGTGTTTGGCACAGGGTCGAGGGAAAACAAGGAACATTCATATTTCAGCCTCGGCCCGTCAGTGATCCAGCGCGTAGGTTTTCGCCAAAACCCTGCCTATGCTCACAATAAAAATCAAGCAACCTTCCTAGAAGGATTGCCTAGAAAGATCGAGATTCTTGAAGGCTTGATTCGACGGCTGGAAGAGAAGAAAGAAGACTTCAAGAAATGCCCACGGTGCAATCAGACGTGGCGGTTACAAAACTTTTGTTCTAACGATGGGTCTCCCCTGGTTGACCTGTCTTATGACCCAGATGCGCCGACATTAACTCCCGATGCGGCTTCACAGAAAGCCGAATCATGAAAATAGAAAACTTCAAAGACCCTGCCACCAACCGTTATAAATGGCGCGCAGGTGAAATCGGCGCAGGCCAGCGTCATTACCCGGTTGCGGACACAAAAGACGAACTCGCCGACATCCTCGACGCGATTAGGAAGAAGGCTCGCACCCTCAAGTACCGCCTCGAAGTCGAGCCCGAGCACATTCAATCTGGTTGACGGTTTAACTCAAAGCTACGCCTCGCTAACAACCAATTCAGTCGAAAAACTTCGCACGACGTGCGAAAAGGAGAACCGTCTATGGCTTGGCAAAACGCACCTGCCTTAATCAAACTCACGGCTTCACAGCAGGGCGGCAAACGCGGCGCACAGCTCTGGGCCGTCACCCTCATGGGGAAGCTGACGAGCATTGCCCAGACCGCTCCCACTTGCAACTGGCAGCAGCGTTGGTCGGACCGGGACGATTAGCTTTAACGCATTCCCCGGCGGAATAAAACATCCTCGCGCTTTTAAGGGGCGACCGTGTAACCACACAGTCGCCCACTTTAATTGAGTTTCGGTCTCAGACCTCCACCCTGAGCCTTCAGTCTTATCTAACACCTCCACTCTGTACCCTACGGTACGCAATCTAAACGCAAAATAATCATCATCGGAAAGCTGCAATGTTGCTCGTGTAATAGGGTTACTCTCAAGTAGCTTATTCCGCATATGACGAACAGTCAGAATTGCCCCCTGACTCGCTTAAAAATTTACAGCATAGAAAGGTTGGAGAACTGCCTTCACCAGTCCCCAAAAGGGTGAAAACCCATGAAGCGTTCCCCCGCTTACCCAACCATTCGCGTCCTCGATCAGAGGGCATTACATACCGTCGTGCGCATGATCGCGAGGACGGAGCAAAAAGATCAGCCGGAAACTTTCGCACACGTCCACCCGCACGCGCACGCCACGGCCAGACTGGCCCGCCTCTTTGCGACCTTCTGCGGGTGCGATGCTGGGAGCGGCGGGGCGACGCTCGCCGAGATCGAATACAGCGCGCACATGCACGACGTCGGCAAATACTTCATCCTGCCTTCAGTGCTCCTGAAACCAGGCGCGCTTGATGAAGATGAAGAGGCCGTCATGCGTCAGCACTCAGTCTACGGGGCGATGATCGTCTCCAGGCTTCCGGGCACGACCGAAACCATACGCCGCGCGGTGCTCTACCATCATGAACACTGGGCCGGAACAGGTTATCCGGAAGGACTGAGAGGCACTCAGATTCCTCTGACGGCGCGCCTCATCTCCGTCGTGGACGTCTATACGGCCCTGCGTGCTCGCCGCTCGTATAAGCCGACGCTGACGAAACCGGAAGCAGTCAACACGCTGGTAGAGATGGCCGGGCGTGAGCTTGACCCTTACCTGGTTGAGGATTTTCTTAGACTACTAAAAACCAAAGGGTAACCGTTCTCTCCGAGAATCTCACACAGGCCGGGGGCGTGTGCCCTGCGCTTCCGGCCCGGAGCCGCGCGCGCGGATTCCAACAGGCGTACGCCGCCCATCCCCGCCCCGACTTAAATAGGTTGAAAAGGGAACGCCCTCTCTCCTACAATCAGATTTGACGTGCCGCCAGGCTTTCCGGCCTCAGGCGGCTGGCGCGTTAGCACTGTAATTCGAAAGCGTGAGGACCGATGGCAGACGAGATCGTAGAGGTTTACAGCGCGGCTGAAATCGCCGGGCGCATTAAAGAGCTGGCGTGGGAGATCGGCAACGCTTACGAAGGTCAGGACTTCCTCGTCTTAGGCGTTCTGGACGACAGCTTCGTCTTCCTCGCGGACCTCTTGCGCGCTGTCCAAACGCAAGCCCGCACGGCCTTCCTGCGCTACGACCATCAATCCATAGGCGGAGTTCAGGACATCTCCTTCAGCACGCGTGTTGATCTTTCGCGCCGCAACGTGCTCCTGGTCGAGGGCGTGCTGGATACGGGCGTGACGCAGGAGTATCTGATGAAGCAACTGGGCGCGCTGGGCGCCGCGAGCGTCCGGCTGTGCGTGCTGGTTGATAAGCCGGACGGGCGGCGCGTCGAGTTACATCCGGACTGGCGCGCTTTCGAGACGCACGAGCCATACGTCTTCGGCTACGGGCTGGGCTTTCAGGACCGCTGGCGTGGTTTACCGTATCTGGCGACTTTCGCAAGGCCCGACGGGGCCTCTTGACGAAAGGTTGAGATTTTTGTGAGAAAGCGCACGGGCGTTAAAAGCGCAACGCCGCAGACGGGCGCGGCATCTTAATCGGGCGCCGCAACCGCGCCGGAAAACAAGGGCCAGCTCCCGCCCCGGCGGAGGCGCAAATTTGAGAGTTGCGGGAGCGACAAAGGATGTCGAAATAGAGTATTATCGGCATCGGAGGCAGGGAAAATTTTGAGTTCTACGGCAAGACAAATAATTTTCTGGATGTTCATAGTAGTCGGGGCGCTTCTGCTCTACAAGTTCTTTGCGAACCCGTCATCGAAGTCTGCGGCGCAGATTGACCTGGCTGCGTTGGAGGCCAAAATCCAGAGCGGCGATTTAAAGCAGATTAAATTCAAGCCGCAGGAAGTCACGGCGACGGACAAGAACAACCAGGAGTTCACGGCGCCACTGGCGAACGAGTTTCGTAAAGCCGAGTTGATGAAGCTGGCTTCGGATAACTCCAGTGGCAAACCGAAGGTTGATAAGGTTGACGAAGAGCCGGTAGGCAACAGCATGCTCTGGGGCGTGCTCTTGAGCTGGGCTCCGATTCTCTTCATCGTCGGCATCTGGATCTTCATGCTGCGGCAGATGCAGTCGGGCGGCAACAAAGCTCTCAGCTTCGGCAAGTCCCGCGCGAAGCTTCTGAACAACCAGCAGAAGCGCGTCACGTTCAAAGACGTGGCGGGCGTCGAAGAGGCCAAAGAGGAGTTGCAGGAGATTATAGAGTTCCTCAAGGAGCCGCAAAAATTCCAGAAGCTCGGCGGGCGCATCCCGAAAGGCGTCCTGATGATGGGGCCGCCGGGGACTGGCAAGACCCTTCTGGCTCGCGCCATCGCAGGCGAGGCCAACGTTCCTTTCTTCTCCATCTCCGGCTCTGATTTCGTGGAGATGTTCGTCGGCGTCGGTGCCTCTCGCGTCCGCGACCTCTTCGAGCAGGGCAAGAAGAACGCGCCGTGCATCATCTTCATAGACGAGATTGACGCCGTCGGGCGTCATCGCGGCGCGGGCCTGGGTGGCGGCCACGACGAGCGCGAGCAGACCCTGAATCAGCTGCTCGTCGAGATGGACGGGTTTGAATCGAACGACGGCGTGATCCTGATCGCTTCGACGAACAGGCCGGACGTTCTGGACCCGGCACTGCTTCGTCCCGGACGTTTTGACCGCCGCGTCGTCGTCTCTCGCCCCGATGTGCGTGGGCGCGAAGGCATCCTGAAAGTTCACACGCGCAAGATTCCGCTGGGCGAGGACGTGGACATCTCCGTGATCGCGCGCGGCACGCCCGGCTTTACGGGCGCGGACCTGGCGAACCTCGTCAACGAGGCCGCCCTGAACGCAGCGCGCTACAACAAGAAGCTGGTCGCGATGCCGGATTTCGAGCTGGCGAAGGACAAAGTCCTGATGGGCGCCGAGCGGAAATCAATGGTCATCTCCAACGAGGAGAAGCGCATCACCGCTTACCACGAAGCGGGCCACACGCTCGTCGGACTCAAAGTCCCGAACGCGGACCCCGTGCACAAGGTGACGATCATCCCGCGCGGCATGGCCCTCGGCGTGACGCAGCAACTGCCGGAAGGCGACCGCCACAACTATTCCAAGGAGTATTTGCTCGGGCAGATAGCGATCCTGATGGGCGGGCGCATCGCCGAAGACACTTTCCTCGGCAGCATCACGACCGGCGCGTCGAACGACATCGAGCGGGCGACGGAGCTGGCGCGCGCGATGGTCTGCGAGTACGGCATGTCGGAGCTTGGGCCTTTGACCTTCGGGAAGAAGGAGGAGCAGATCTTCCTGGGGCGCGAGATAGCGCAGCACAGGGATTTCTCAGAGGACACGGCGATCAAGATTGATCAGGAGGTCAAGAGCATCATCTCCAGTCAATACGAGCGCGCGAAGAGAATCATAGAGGAGAACCGCGACATCATGGTTCGCCTTTCCGAGACTCTTCTGGAGCGCGAGTCGCTGGACGGCGTGCAGATTCGCCGCATTGTGGCGGGCCTCCCGCTCGACGACGATCAACCGCCTGCGGCCAACGACGACGAAAAGCCGCAGCTCAAAGAGCCGACGGCGAAACCCCTGAAGCCGATCCTGCCGCCGATTACGGGCAGCAATCCGGCAACGGCTTAAAGATAAAGAGCGGGGTAGAAAGAAGGCCAGTGTGAAGACTAATCACACTGGCCTTCTCCCATTTTGCGTATCGCTTAGCTCTTGACACCATTCTTATCGAAGGCATAGAGTCATACCTGTTCTCATGCTTGAATCCTCTTGCCGAGTGGCGCAGGTCCTCTACTCGCTTCCATGACAAGCGCTGCTCATAACCCTCAGCCGTATGAAACGTTGCCCCATCTGTCAAAATGTCTATGCCGACGAGTCCATAAACTTTTGTCTGGCTGATGGAACTTTGCTCACGGAAGAGACTATTCCGACCGGCAGAGAGACGGCACCCCCGCTACGTCAGACAGAAGTAATGCCTTCTGAAGAAATCCCGACTTTAGTCTCGCCGCCCCCTCAATTCTTGCGCCAGGGTTATGCTACTCCAGAGGCCACGCCGAAACCCGCAAACCGCCAGCTGCTCCTCTGGCTCATCATCGGACTATTGCTAATCAGCGTCATCGTATTAGCATTTATCTTGCTACGGAAGGGAACAGATGAGGTTCGTGTCAGCTCGGACAACTCAAATGGAGTAAACATTAACACACGCTCATCAAGCGTGAGCACTACGCCGATGCCCACTGCAACCTCGACTCCCAGTGCTACGCCGACCCCAACGGCTACTCCAACGCCGACACCCGATTTGTCGAAGACGCGTTCTGAGATTATGTCTGTAATGAGCGGATGGGAGGAAAGCATGAGGAGGCAAGACCTGAGTAGTAATCTAAGCTTCTACGCAGATCGTCTTGACTCCTATTATCAGTCAGGCAGCGTTGGTAAGGAACATGTGCGTGCCAACCGCCAGCGAATCTTCGCTATATACTACTCCTCGACTAATGTCCAGCTCAGCAATATTTCAGTTGAAGTTGATCCGTCCGGCACGAGGGCTACTGTCTCGTATGACAATTCTTATAACTGGCGTGGCGGAGAAAAGCACCTTGTGGGAAAAACGCAAAATAAGATGATTCTGTCAAAAATAGGCTCACGCTGGCTTATCACCAGCGAACTACATCTGAAACAACTGATCGCTGACAGGACCAATTAGATCGAAGCGTAGCGTTTCGCGAGGCATAAATAGAACCATCTCTGACAGTCGCTCAACCGGAGTGCTGTGAGATGCCCCCAGAACAATCAGCAAAAGCTATCTCTTTAGCCTATTCGCGCATACCAGTTCCAGATTAACTCAGTCCAGGACTTATAACCCTCGACAGTCGGGTGTGCGCCGTCTTTCCCGCGCGGCACTGCGAGGTCATTTGAATTGTAAAAGTGTCCTGGCCGAAAGTTCTCTTCGATGACACGCACGATACCTTTATCCGGCTTCCAGCTTGGTGGCCCGATCCAGTAAGCAGGACGATCTCCAATTTCTGCGGTAATCTGCCTGACAGATTTTGCGCGAGTTTCCAGATCGGTCGTGAATATTTCGTTTGATCCGAGAGCGAGAAAGATAATGTCGGGATTATAGCGCTCGACGTACTCTCTCATACGGCCTTCAGCTTGCCACCCGACGGTCGTGGAACTGTACCAGGGTTGGATTATCAAACGCCCGCCTGCTGCCTCGACCTTTTTCTTCATGCTCCAGCCAATCCCTTCGGACATCGAATCACCTGTGAGAAGAACCGTCTTGTTTTTCAGGGAGACAGGATACACGCCATCACCCTCTGACCATACTGTAAATGAGACATCGCCATCGTCGAGGTGTACGTTGCCCGTGACGATTAACCCGCGTGACTCGGTCAACTCAAGCGTGTTGCCACGAAAGTCGAACTTCCATGGAAACGGCTCTTCTGGCGCAATGGTCTTCACCTTCACATCCTGACAGCGATCATTCCCAAAGCTCAGATAAAATTGGAGGGTGCGGTCCGTGGCTAATTTGAGAGCTATAGCCTGTGGCTGGCAGTCGGTTCCGCGCGTTGATAGTTGGGGCAGATAGCCGACCGGCAAATCCTCAACCACTTGGACCGCGATTTCGTCTTCGTAATTCTGCCATGCGCCCTTGATCGTAAAGGGTCCTGGCTTCAGAGCCGTCAGGGTCCCGTCTTCGCTCAGGGAAGCAAGTGAGCTGTCCGAGACACTCCACTTTGGCGAAATCGCTTCGCGCCGTATCTCGCTGGCAGGCGCGGCCTGCGCCGCGTCCAGATCGCTTGATGGCTGTTTGTATTCCTGGTAAGCGGAGAGCCGAACCGATTGGCCGGCGGCAATATGAGTGATGCGGTTAATGCCGATTTTTAAGGTCTCTCGCTTATTCACCCTTGAGCACGAGGAGAGGAAAACTCCCAGGGTTAAAAGGTACAGTAAAGCGAGGTGAGGGCGATACGCTTTCATGGAAACACCTTCTTGCTAAACTTACATTGTCCGCCATGATTTGCAGCATCATGTTAATACTTATGATTACCGCTCAACGTGGGCAGTGGATCAGTGACGAATTCTCAAGAACAGATTTGCGGCATGAGGATGCACAAGCGTCCTAGCATGAACTCTATTTCGGAATCCCAGAAATGCCAGTCGTGCGTGCCCGGACGCTCGTAGTACTCGTACTTGAGCTTGCTCTTACGCAGCGCATCAGAAAAGCGCGGGTTGCTGGAAGAGACTTCCGGTAAGGGGTCGCTCTTTCCTACAGAGACGTAGAGGTACGGAAAACGGGAGTTTTTCGGTAGCGGCTGGTGTAGAACCTCAAATAGATCGTTGTCGCGGCGCGTCTGGCTTCTTTCGTCGCCGAAGATACGGCGCAGTTCCTTCAAAATTCGCGCGCTCGGCTTTTTCCCCAGACTTGCTGTTAAGGGAACATCAAAAGCTCCGCTGAAACTCCCGGCGAAGCTGAATAATTGCGGGTAACGGAGCGCGAATTTCATCGCTCCCAGCCCGCCCATTGATAAACCCGCGATGGCACGACCTTCTCTTGTCGCAACTGTGCGATAGTGAGAGTCCACATACGGTATCAGGTCGAGAATAATCGCATCCTCATAGCGTGCATTAGGGTTTGTGGCGCTGTTGGCATACCAACTGTCGCCGACACCCGGCATGATGATGATCAAGTGGTAGCGAGAGGCATATTCGGTCAGACGCGTGCGCGTCACCCAATCATTCTCATTACCTGTCAGCCCATGCAGCAAGTAAAGCACCGGGTAGTGATTTGAACTCGTCGCATAGTCTAATGGCAGCAGCACGCGGTAAGGCAACGTAGCACCAGCCAGACTCTTTGCCGACAAAGTCTCACGATTGGCTGCAATCAGTGCCGGTCGGGTCCGGGACTGTGGAGCAACAGTCGGCGATTTAGCAGCCGGACTCTGCTGGGGCGTAACCACTGACGACCCGGCTAAGGCGAAGGTGGCGACAACGAGCAGTAGCCTTGGCACAGCGCGCGGCGTGAGAGTTAAGAGTTTTGGGATCAGCCTGTTCCTGGTCATTGGCTTTAAAAATCACCCAATTGGTTAAGGTAAGAGGCGGCGAATTCCCGTTGACTCAATGAGGCAAAAAAGAGATGTGCGGTACTCTCTCTGGATTTCGGCAGCATTCCCCGCGAAGGTAAGAGAACTCTATTATTCCCGGCCAAGCCTGTCAAGTTGTTTCCTGTTCGGGTAGAATTTTAATAGAAACTTCTATCAAGCCCCTTGCAGTGCGGTTGGTTCAAGTGTCTGCTTAGATATTATGAATGAACGTGAATGGAGAACTTCGCGCCGGAGACTGATGGTCGGAAGATGCACGCTCGTCATGGGCATTCTGAACGTAACGCCCGATAGTTTCAGCGACGGAGGACAGTTCAACTCCACGGAGCGCGCCACGGCTCGCGCCGCGGAGATGATTGCGGAAGGGGCAGACTTGATAGACGTCGGCGGCGAATCTACGCGGCCAGGGTCCGAGGTTGTCCCGGTCGAAGAAGAGTTGGGGCGCGTCGTCCCGGTCATCGAGCGGCTCTCAAAAGACTCTCCCGTCCCCATCTCTATTGACACGACGAAGACGCAAGTCGCGCGGGCCGCGCTCGACGCCGGGGCCGAAATCATCAACGACATTTCGGGCCTGCGTTTCGAGCCCCAGTTGGCGGACGTCGCTGCGAAGACAGGCGCCGGGCTCGTCCTCATGCACTCGCGCGGGGACGCTCGGACCATGCACCGGCTTGAGCCTGTCACAGACATCATGTCGGAAGTGACTGCGGGTTTGCGCCGGAGCGTGGACGAGGCCGAGCGGCGCGGCGTCCGGCGCGAGCAGATGGCGCTCGATCCGGGCATCGGCTTCAGTAAAAGTCTGGAGCAGAACCTGGAATTGATCGCGAGGCTGGACGAGATTGGGCGTGCCTTCCCGGAGTTTCCGCTTCTCATCGGCACGTCGAGGAAATCTTTCCTCGGGCACTTGCTCGACAATGCGCCCGCGGGCGAGCGCCTTTATGGGACGATGGCAACCGTGACGGCCGCAGTGCTTCGCGGCGCGCACATCGTACGCGTCCATGATGTCCGGGCAGCTCTTGAGACCGTGCGCGTGGCCGACGCGCTCAGAAGCGCCGCGCGCTAGCGAAGAGGTGAGCTCGTGCCGTTGAAGGAAGTGATGACGACCATTCTTGAGACCGAGCGACTGACGTTGCGTACGTGGTCGCTTGATGATGCGGAGGCGGGCTTCCAAATCTGGAGCGACGCGGAAGTCATGCTCTATGTCGGGACCGGTGAGCCCTACAAAAGCGTGGAGCAGACACGCTCCTGGCTCCGGCGGATGATCGCGCACCAGGAGCAGTACGGATTCGGTTACTGGGCCATGCTGGAAAAAGAGAGCGGGCAATTGATAGGCAGCTGCGGCATGGGGCGTCACCCGGATGGTGGGCCTGCTGTGGATTTCGGTTATACTCTGGCACGCTCTCATTGGGGACGCGGGCTTGCGACAGAAGCGGCTGCTGCTTGTCTCAGTTACGCTTTCGAGCACTTGCGTCTGCCGGAACTCGTCGCCAGCGTTGATTCACGCAACACACGCTCGCAGCGCGTGCTCGAAAAGATCGGTTTCGTCTTTGAGAGACAGGAGCAACTGGAGAGCGGCGTTGATTTCTGGTATGTGGCGACTCGGGCGCGGAATCTGTGTCGAACGCGCGTTGGAGAAGATCGAAAATGACCTTGATACAAAAAACCTGGCGGGTGGCCGCGCTCGCGGCCGTGCTCTTTTTGGTCTCCGGTTTCAGAGAGTGCTACAAGCCCGTGACGAAGAATCAGCTTCCGACGCGCATCCGCACCGTCGCCGTCCCGGCCTTCCAGAACAACGCGCTCCGCTACAAGATCGAGACGCGCTTTACCGAAGCCGTCATCAACGAGATCGTCAGGCGCGGGCGCGGGCTCCGCGTGCAGAGCGAGCGCGAGGGCGCTGACGCGGTGATTGACGGGGTCATCAAGAGCTTTAACTTCTCCGGCGTGTTGCTGGATTCGCGCGGGCGCGCGCGCATCTTCGAGGTCACGATCACGGCGGCCGTGACCGTGCGCGATCAGGTGGAGAACCGCGTCATTTACGACAACCAGAATTATGTCTTTCGCGGCGAGTTTGAATTCTCGGACGACCCGCGCTCCTACTTCAACGAAGAGGACCCTGCCGTCCAACGCATCGCGCGCAGCTTCGCCGAATCCGTGGTCTCCACACTCGTCAACGGCTTCGGAGTCAACGACGAAAAATGAGCACGCTGACCCGCCCGGATTTACACCGCGCCCTCAAACAGGGAGAGACGAGCCCGCTTTACCTGCTCTTCGGCGAGGAGACCTATTTGCGGGACGCGGCGGCGCGCGCCATCAAGGACGCGGCGCTGAAAGATTCAAGCCTGCGCGAGTTCAACGAGTCGAGCTTCAGCCTCACAAACACAGACGTGCAGCACGCGATTGCGGCGGCCGAGCAGTTCCCGATGATGTCGCCGCGCCGCGTGGTTGAGATTCGTGACTTCTCGAAACTGCGCGACGCTGACGAAGAAGCCCTGCTGCGTTACATCACGCGTCCGGTCGAAACCTCAGTCGTGATCTTCGTCGCCGACGAGCTTGATAAGCGGCGCAAGCTGAGCAAGACGCTAATGGACGTGTGCGTGGCGGTTGAGTTTCCGCCGCTGACGGATAAAGAGCTTGCGGAGTGGGCCAGGAAACGGCTCCGGGATTTGAACGTGCAGACGGACGAGAGGACCCTGCACCAGATCGTGGCGCTCGTCGGGAGCGACGCGCGCACGCTCGCAAACGAGCTTGAGAAGCTGGCGACAGCGGCACTCGGCTCGGGACTGATCACGATGGAGATGGTTGACTCGCTCGTGGGCCGCTCGCGCGAGTTGTCAAACTTCGAGCTGGCGGACCATCTGATCGCGCGGAATCGCAAGCGTGCCCTCCAGACTCTGCACCGCCTTCTGGACGACGGCGCGGAGCCTGTGATGCTGATCGGCCTGATTGCCAGCAACTATCACCGCCTGGCGCTCGCCAAAGAGTTGATGTCGCGAGGCGCGCCCAACAACGAAGTTTACAGGCAGGTCGGAATCTTCGGCCGCCGCGAAGAGTTCCTGGCGACCGCGCGCCGCAGCGACGCGCAACAACTGACACGCAGCATCGAGCGCATCGCCGCCGCCGACCTCGCCATCAAAACTTCGCTGGCCACACCGCGCCTGCAACTGGAACTGCTCATCTGCGAATTGGCTTCATGATTTCCGGCCACACGAAGAATTTGCCACAGAGGCACAGAGAAGTGCAGAAGGCAGAAGGCAGAAGGCAGAAGGCAGACAAGGTAGCACCTCTTTGCTGCCTTCTGCCTTCTTTCCTCTGTGTCTCTGTGCCTCTGTGGCAAATTCTTAATAATCTAAAAATCGAGCGGCTTCAGGTCGGGCTCAACCCAGCCCACGCGTGCTTCCTCGGACATCAGATGCTCCGTGCTGTAGTAGCTGAAGACGAGGCGTGAGGTGCCGTAGGCCCGGATCATCTCGTTGGCGATGTCGCAGAAGGGGCGTGACGCCTCAGTCCGGTCCAGAAAGCCGCGCACCAGCTTGATCCAGAAGAGTGTGATGGTCTCGTTGTATTTCCGGCGATCAATCCCGTAATGATCCAGGAAGCGATACAGGCCGGCACGCATGCGTTCGGCGGCGGATGATGTTGTGAGCCCCGAAACGTGTAGGTAGGATAAAGCCACGATTAAATGAGCCGGGTGGCTGAACTCCGCGTCGGGCAGGGTGCACTCCTCGAACCCGCGCACCACGGCCTCTATCTCGTCAGCGCTCTTGAAATAGTTCTCAGCTTCAGACATCAGGAAACGGCTCCTCTGGATTTTCGGCGAAGATAAAAAGCGAGGCGGACCGTAATTTACGGTCCGCCTCGCCTCTTGAATGATTCGTGTAAAATCCTTTACTTCGCGCTCGTTTGATTGACGCGGGTCGTGAGCCGCGATTTGTAGCGCGCGGCGGCGTTGCGATGAAGCACGCCCTTCTGCACGGCTTTGTCTATGGTCGAAATGGTTTCGGGTAAAAGCCCTTGAACCGTCTTGGCGTCTCCGGTGGTCAAAGCGGTCCGCAGCTTCTTGATGGAAGTGCGCAGGCGGCCACGGTTACTGCGATTAGTGTCGCGGCGCTTTTCGTTCTGGCGCACGCGCTTTTCTGCTGATTTATGATTCGGCATATCTTCGATCCTTCAGTCTAACTCTTTTCAATTAATGGCTTGCAATAGTCTGGACGGCCCGCATCCGGGCCATCGAGCGCAAAGGGCAAAGTATAGGTATCGAAAAGCCGTGTGTCAAGGTGTGGGCGAGTCAATGCAGGGTCTATTCATTCTCAGCAGAGCAAGGACCTGTCCACGAAGCCACACAAAACGACACGAAACAAGCCACGGCAATTTCGTGTCATTTAGTGTGATTTCGTGGACAGTCCTGTTTCTACTTTCCT